>Ga0134121_10000022_pt1 | contig 171078 bp, 150 predicted proteins | sample KB301_FD_96463 | JGI IMG/M metagenome (GOLD analysis project Ga0134121, IMG submission 96463) | Terrestrial soil microbial communities without Nitrogen fertilizer from Kellogg Biological Station, Michigan, USA - KB3-0-1 | ecosystem: Environmental > Terrestrial > Soil > Unclassified ... | reverse complement strand
GGTGCTTGCGACGATCCTTCTGCACGGGCCGGGGTCGAGCCCCGGTCGACTCCAGCAGCGGAACGAAACCCCCAAGGAGCTCGTCCGGATCTTTCTGGAAAAGGATGACGCCGCGTCGGCGCGGGCACGGCGGGAACTCGCTGCGCTGGGCCGGGTCGCGCTGGCCGACCTCGCGGAGGCGCGGCGGAAGAATCCGGACGCGGCGCGAAAGCATGAGCTCGCGGAGCTCCTCTACGAGTGCAAGAAGCCGCCGGCGGAGGACCCCGCGCGGCAGGTCTGGGAAAAGGTTGCGACGATCACCATTACCATCGATATTCAGAACTCCCCTCTGAACGCCGTGGTCGACTATCTTCGGGAGATCACGGGATCCAACATCGTTTGGGATTCCGTCACGGATGCCGACGCCGCCACGGCCCGGTTCAAGGTTCAGGACATGAAGCTGCCGACCGCCTTGGACGGTCTCCTGAGCGAGCATCACCTGGAGTACGACTTCCGACATGGAGTCCTCTTCATCTCGCCTGCCGACCGCCTCTGGTCCGCGCCCCCCGACCCGACCCCGCCGGTCCCGCTCGGCGAGGCGAAGATCAAGGAAGCCCGCGACTGGATCTCCAGGCTTGCCTCCGACAAACCCGAAGAGCGCGACCGCGCTCATTCGGAGCTCAAGAAGCTCGGGCCTTCGGTCATCCCGGTGCTCGAGGAGGGAACGCGAGCCGCCGATTCCGAAGCGGCCGCCCGATGCCGGGCCCTGATGGACGACCTGCGTCCCCGATCCAGGACTTGGGGATCGCTCCCGATCGCCAATCACTGGCGGAGTCAGACGCTCGCGGATGCCGACCGGAAGGTCGCCGAGAAGCTGGAATCCAGGAGGATCGACCTCGCCTTCGAGAACACCGCTATCGCCGACATCCTGGAATTCATCAAAGACTTCTCCGGGCTGAAGCTCGCCGTCCGCGGGGAACTGCCCAAGCCCCCGGTGACATTCAAGGTCAAGGGACTGACCGTGGGCGAGGTCCTGGAGTTGTGCACTCTCCCCTACGGCTGGGACGTGACGATCGAGGAGGGAGCCGTCACGTTCTTCGAACGGAAGAAGTGAGCCTCGCTCCAGGCCGGTAGGAAGATTCGGCGCGACGGATCGGCCGACCGGGGCTCACCACCACGGAGAGCCGTTCTGGAGAAACCCATGACCTTTCCCGATCCGGATCCCCGGTGGACGACCCAGGAAGTCGCGCAGACCATCCGTCGGCGCTCGCTCTGGATGGAGGTGCTTGGCCTGCTGCTGATCGCCTTAGGGGTGATCGCGGTGAGCTCCGCCGTCCTCGCCTCGCTGGCGACCACCCTCCTCATCGGCGGGCTGCTGCTCGTCGCGGGGGCGGCGCAGATCGGCGTGGCCGTCGCCTTCTGGCGCCGGCGCCGCGGGGGCTTTGCGCTCGGCATCGTCCTCGGAGTCCTCTGCCTCGGAGCCGGGACGCTCTGCCTGATCCGTCCCGCGTCCAGCCTCGCGGCGATCACCTTCATTCTCGGCGGCTACTTCATCGGCAGCGGCGCCGTGCGCTTTCTCATCAACCAGCAGGAACGGTTTCCCGGCTGGGGATGGGGAGTGGTGTCGGCCGTTTCCGAACTCCTCCTCGGCGTCCTGATGATCGCCTTCTGGCCCACGTCGAGCCTCTTCGTCCTGGGCACCATCCTCGGCGTCCAGCTCATCTTCTCCGGGGTGGCCACGTTCAACGTCGGCCTCGCCGTCCGCCGAATCCTCGCGTCCCACCCTGAGCCCCAGGACGTCGAGCACCATCATCGGCCGGCGACGCGATTCCAGCACTGACCGCTACTTCGTCATCCGGAGCGTGGCGGGTTCGCCGGGGGCGAGACGAACCTTTTCGATCGTGACCAATCCCGCGGCGTCGGCCGTCACGGAGCCCGAACCGCCCGAAGAAGCGGTCCACTTCAGCAGGTCGCCGGGCTTCGGTCGGAACTTTTGACAGCGGCGCGGCGTGACATCGACCGTCATGGGCCCCTTGGCCCGAGTGTTCGAGATCGTTGCCGTCCAGCCGCGCTCCTCGTCGACGACGTCCTTCCAGTCGAACCCCAGGTTGATGCCCCCCTCGGCATCGCCTTCCTTCGGATCGCCGGTGCCGGGGTTCTCGTCGATGGAGCTGTTGCCGAACGCCGGATAGCTCCGATTCCGCGCGAACTTGGGGGCGGGGTAGTCCTGGACGATGAGCGACATGGGCTTCGAGCCGCTGCTGTGATCGCCGTTGTTCCACGCGAAGGCGAAGCCGTGATGGTTCCGGGTGAGCGCACGGACCATCGCCACCTGCTCCTTCCAGGTCGCGAAGCCGTCGTTCCGTCCGCAGCACCAGCCGAAGAACGGCAGGTCTTCCGTGTGGTCCGAGGCGAATCGGACGCTGTCCATCCGCTCGAGATAGCCGGTGACGCCGTCCGGAAGGAAGACCGTTCCCTCGGTCTTCTCGACGAGGCTGGGCATCCCTTTCTGGATCGTCCGCGGGCGGTCGGGATAGACGGCCGCGAACAGCTCGGGACGGCGGAAACCGAACGAGGTGGATCCCCACGCGCCCATCGATCCGCCGCCGCAAGTGATGCGCTCCGGATCGGCCCCGTACTTCGCGATCGCCCAGCCGAGGATCCACTCCAGCCGACGCTCCGTGAACGGATAAGCCCGGGGTTCCTTGTGCGAGGCCCCTTGAGGGACGCAGACATAGCCGAACCAGAACGTCTCCACGGCCCGCTTTCCGCTGGGATGGACGATCGCGTCGCGGGTCTCGAGGACCAGCCGATTTCCCGACTTCTCCCGAAGCTCTTTCACCGAGAAGACGCCGGGCATCCCGTCGTAGTAGCCCATCTCCGGAGTGCCGAAGTAGAGGTAGGCGTCGCCGTATTCGCCCACCCCGCCGCCTTGCCCCTGGCTGGCGTGGAGACTGACATGGAGCGGCAGACCTTTCTCGCCGCCGATGCAGGTCTGCTTCCAGTACGTTCCGCGATCCTTGGAGTCCGCCAGCTTCAACGGCTGGAGGGGAGCGACCTTCTCCTCGATCGGCTCCAGGGTCGCGCTCTCGCCCGGCACGATGCGGCCCAGCGGAGCCGATTTCTCGTCGGTGACCTGGACTGCGTAGTACGACTTCGCTTCCTTGCGAATCGTGCGCACCGCCAGGCCGCTCCAGAGGGGAAGGGGAGCGCCTCCGTCTTCGACAATGCTCCCGGGGCGCTGGGGGTCGAGGCGGTCTTTCGGGTTGAACGCCGTTCCAAAGAGCCGGCCGGAATGGTTGAGGATTCCCGAGATACAGCGTTCGGCTCCGCCGACGTTCTCCTCCGTGATGGGCGAAGCGGACCGGTAGAGCACGTACCGGAGCCCGGCGCCCGCCTCGCCTTCGGCGGCGTCCTTCCAGGTGACGAAGGTCTGGCCGTGACGGCAGACCGCGCGGATCCCGGTCACCTTCGCATCCCCGGGGGAGGCCCCGGAACAGAGAAGGATCCATCCGCACAGCATCGCCCGAGCCGCGCTCATCCGCACCTCCGATCCTGAAATATGTCGCCCTACCGCAACCGTCGCAAATCCCACCTGTTTGTATAAATGTCAATACAAGGACGTACAATACCCGACCCATGAACCTGCTCCTCGCGGCGGTGCTGCTCTGCGCCCAGGAATCCCCCGTCGATCCGTGGCGGCAGAACGTCAAGATCCGGCCCCTGATCCCGGACGTCACCGCCCACATGATCCACTCCTACTACGTTACCACCCCGGAAAGTCCGGACGGCCTCCGCGTGCTCTTCTACCAATCGACCACCCCCGAAGGGGAGGAGGGCGAGATCCGGGTCCTCGAGCGCGAGACCGGCAAAGTGCGGACGCTGGTCTCGAAGATCACGGCCGAGGACGCCCATCGCGCCGCGTGCCAGCAGTGGATCCGCGGCGGAAAGAGCGTCGTGTTTCATGACTTCCGCGACGGCGAATGGTGCGTCGCGATCGTCGACGTGGACACCCTCCAGGAGCGCGTCCTCGTCAAGGGACGGCAGGTCGGCTGGGGTCCCCCCAACGGGAAGATCGTCCCGCTCTACGGCCCGCACGGCCGTCCCGACGGACATCGCGACCTCGAGCTCCTCGACGTGGAGTCCGGCGAGATCCGGACGGTCCTCGCCGCCGACCTCGTCGCGAAGACCTATGGCGACTGGATCACGAAGAAGTTCGGCGCGCGGCCGATCTCGATCTTCTTTCCCGTGATGAGCCCCGACGGCGCCCGGGTCTTCTTCAAGCTCGCCGCGGCGCGCGAGAGCTCGATCGATCCGAAGTCGACAGAGCTGTTCCGCCGCGCCACCGCCAGCGATCGCGGCGGACTTCTCGTCTTCGACCTGAAGGCCGAGAAGCTGACGTTCAAGGAACCCCACAGCTGGGGCCATCCGGCGTGGGTTCCCGACAGCCGGCGGATCCTCGAAGTCGGCCATCTCCTCATCGACGCCGACGGCGGGGGAGAGCGTCGCATCCCCGGAATGCCCGTGCTGAAGGGCGGACCTCATCCGTCTTCATCCCCCGACGGGAAGATCTTCGTCACCGACTTCACGCCGCCGCTCGGCGAGCCGAAGCCGAAGGGCTTCTGGAGCCTGCTCGTGGGCGACCTGAGCGGCGACCGCTCCTTCATCCTCCACACGTTCGACCTGACGGGCGGCGCGAAGTCGTGGCGGCCGAGCCATCCTCATCCGGTATTCAGCCCCGACGGGCGTCGCATCTACTTCAACGCGACGGTCAACGGCTGGACCCAGCTCAGCGTGGCCGAGCTCGAACGGTAAGAATTCCTGTCACGACGACCCTTCCGTGGACCATAGTTCTTCCATGAATCGCTCCTTGCTCTTCGCCGTGCTCCTCGCGGCTGCTCCGGGGGAGAACGCCCTCAAGCCCGACGCGCTCGATCCCGCGGCGTTCGCCGAATGGGTCGACGGCGCGGAGCGGCCCACGACCTCCAAGCGCGGTCCCGCCCATGTCGTGTGGATGGCGGGGTCCCAGATCGAGTGGCAAGGGTTGCGCTACGGCGAGAGCAAGACCCCGGGCCCGCGCCATCTTCGGATCGGATTCAAGGCGCCGGTCGCGATCGGCTCGGTACTCACCAAGGGCGGCGGCAAACTCTCGGCGCTCAAGCCGGATGCCGCTGCTCCGGGAGATCTGCAGAAGGACGACCTGTGGATCGCCGCGGAGAGCCTCGCGAAGGACGAGCCGGTGGACGATGAGTTCCGGCTCTGGACGTTCCCTCCGGGGACGTCGACCCGCGCGCTGCGGTTCACCCACGAGGCCAGGCCTGCCGACCCCGCCTACGCGGGATACCTGGGCGGTCTCTACGCGCTCCCCGATCGGCTCGCCAACGTCGCCCCGCAGGCGGTCGCCGTCACCCGCGCCCGGAACGAAGCGGCGGCCAAGCTGACGAACGGGACGAACGACGGCACCTGGGGAGCCTGGGACAACGGCAAGGAGGGCGCCGCGGTCGAGATCTCGAAGGAGAATCCGGAGACGATCCTGCTCATCTGGCCTGCGGCGGTCCCGCTGCGGGGGCTCGCGGCGCTCTGGGCGGGCTTCGGCGCCGCCGAGGTCCAATCGTTCAACGGCCCGGCCGAGCGTCACCCCCGAGAATCGACCGACGCCGACTGGCAGACGATCGCGACCGTCGAGAAGATCCAGCACGGCTATCCGAATCCGTTCACGCCCAACTGGATCGACTTCGGGAAGACGGTCACGACGCGCGCGGTCCGACTCCGCGTCACCCAGACGGCGACCGAAGGCCATCCCCACATGAACGGGAACACGAAGAAGGGGAAGCGGATCTGGCTCGGCGAGCTCCTCGCGCTCCGTCCGCTCGGGGACCAGCCGCTGGCGTCGGCGATCCTTCCCGCGGCCGCCGCTCCTCACGCGCCGATCGCGATCCCGTTCACGTTGAAGGAACCGGGACTGGTCACGCTCGTGATCGAGGACGGGGCCGGCAGGCGCGTCCGAAATCTCGTCTCCGAGACGCCGTTCCCCGCGGGGAACAACACCGCGTGGTGGGACGGCATGGACGATCTCAAGCGGGATTCGGAGGCGGCGCGCCACGGCATCTACCGGATCCCCGCGCAGTTCGTCGCGCCCGGGACGTACAGCGTGCGCGGCCTCGTGAGAAAGCCCCACTCGCTGCACTATGAGTTCTCGGGCTACAACGCCGGGTCGCCTCCGTGGCCGACGCCCGACCACACCGGCGGCTGGACGACGAACCATACGCCGCCGCAGGCCGCGCTCTTCGTCCCCGGCGACAAGCCGCTGGTCTACCTGGGCAGCTACGTCGCCGAGGGCGGCGACGGACTGGCGTGGGTCGATCTCGACGGCCGCAAGCAGGGCGGGAAGGGCTGGGTCGGCGGGACGTGGACCGGCGCGCCCTATCTCGCCTACGACGCCGGGATGTCGATGGTCCTCGTCGGCTCGGCCTGGGAAGGGGAACTGCGGCTGACGTCGGTCGCTTCCGGCGGACAGGAAAAGCCGGTGCTGAAGAAGAAGTTCGAGGGCGGGAAGACCTCGGTCGCGCTGACCGGGCTCGCCGCCCGAAACGGCGTGATCGTCGCATCGCTGCCGAAGCAGAATCAGCTGATGTTCGTCGACGCGAAGTCGGGACAGGTCAGCGGCACGTCGTCAGTCGACGATCCTCGGGGTCTGGCGTTCGACGCCGAGGGCCGTCTCCTGGTTCTCGCGGGGAAGAAGCTCCTGCGCGCCGCCCTTTCCGGGACGACGCTTGCGGAGCCGAAGACGCTGGTCGACCGCCTCGAGGATCCGCAGCACGTCGCGCTCGATCCCGACGGCAATCTCTACGTGAGCGACCAGGGGACGAGCCACCAGGTGAAGGTCTTCTCGGCGGACGGGGCGCCGCTACGGACGATCGGGGTCGCGGGAAGTCCCAAGGCAGGGACGTACGATCCGAACCACCTGAATCATCCGTGCGGGCTCGCGATCGACTCGCGTCGGCAGCTCTGGGTGACCGAGAACGACTTTCAGCCCAAGCGGGTCGGCGTCTGGTCGCTCGACGGGAAGCTCCTGCGCGCCGTCTACGGACCCGCGGAGTACGGCGGCGGCGGCAAGATCGATCCGAAGGACAAGACGCGCTTCTACTACCACGGGATGGAGTTCCGCCTGGACTGGGAGAAAGGGACGTCGACCCTCGCGCGCGTGATGTATCGGCCGGGTCCCGACGACCTCCAGCTTCCGGGACATCATGCGAGCGGCCAGCCCGAGGAGCCGATCGAGGTGGGCGGCCGCCGCTACTTCACGAACTGCTTCAACAGCAATCCGACGAACGGCACATCCCTCTCGATGATCTGGCGGGAGGTCGACGGCCTTGCGGTGCCGTGCGCCGCGGTCGGCCGGGCGAGCGACTGGGAAGCCCTCAAGGATCGTGCTCCGGCGAAGAAGCCGGCGGTGTTCGTGTGGTCGGACCTGAACGGCGACGCCCGGATTCAGCCCGACGAGGTCACGATCGAGGAACGGCAGTCCGGCGGAATCACGGTGATGCCCGATCTCTCGGTGGCCGCGTCGCGCCTGGACGGCAAGGCCGTGCGGCTGCCGGTGAAGCGATTCACGGAGAAGGGCGTTCCGGTTTACGATCTCGCGTCGGCCGAAGTGTTGACGGTCGGCGCGCAGGGGCCCTCGAGCTCCGGCGGCGACCAGGCGCTCGTCCATGAGAACGGCTGGACGATCCTGACGGTCGGGCCGAAGCCGTTCGCGCCGCAGTCGATGGCGGGCGCGTTCCAGGGCGAAGCCCGCTGGTCCTATCCGAGCCTCTGGCCGGGCCTTCATGCGTCGCACGAGTCGCCGCCGCCGGATCGTCCCGGGCAGCTGATCGGGACGACGCGGCTCCTGGGCGGGTTCGTGACGCCGCGGTCGGGCGACGCCGGGCCGCTCTGGGCGATCAACGGCAACCAGGGGAACATCTACGTTTTCACCGCGGACGGACTCTTCGTCGCCCAGTTGTTCCGGGACGTTCGCCAGGGCCGGCCCTGGGCCATGCCCCAGGCGTCCCGCAACATGGAGGTGACGGCGCTCACGCTGCATGACGAGAACTTCTGGCCGTCGTGGACCCAGACGGCGGACGGCAAGATCTACCTCGTCGACGGCGCGAACACCGCCATCGTGCGCGTGGACGGATTCGAGACCATCGCCCGTCTGCCGGCGGTCCAGCGGACGGTGACGGCCGAGGACCTCGCCCTCGCGCGGACCTATGTCGTCGAGCAGGAAGCGGCCCGCCAGGCCGCGGCGGGGAGGGGGATCCTCAAGGTCGCCCTCCGATCCGCGGCTCCCGTCGTCGACGGCAAGGCGGACGACTGGAGCGGGGCCGACTGGGTGGATGTCGACAAGAGCGGCGTCCCCGCCTACTTCAACAGCGACTCGAAGCCGCACGACGTCACGGCGGCGGTGGCGATCGCGGGCGACCGCCTCTACGCTTTCTTCCGCACCGGGGAGAAGGATCTGCTGCGCAATTCCGGGGAGGTGGCGACTGCGCCGTTCAAGACGGGCGGGGCGCTCGATCTGATGATCGGGACGAATCCGAAGTCGGATCCCAAGCGGGAGCGCGCCGCGGGCGGCGACGTGAGGCTTCTGGTGACCCGCGCCAAGGGAAAGACCTTCGCGGTGCTCTACAAGGCCGTGGTTCCGGGAACGAAGGAGCCCGTGCCGTTCAGCTCGCCATGGCGGACGATCACGCTCGACCGGGTGGAAGACGTGAGCGCGGAGGTCGAGCTGGCCGGCGGAACGGACGGCAACTATGAGCTCTCGATCCCGCTCGCGAAGCTGGGGCTTCAGGCCAAGGCGGGGGACGTGCTCCGCGGCGACGTCGGTCTCCTGCGCGGCGACGGTGCACAAACCCTCCAGCGCGTGTACTGGTGCAACAAGGCGACCGGGATCACGGCCGACGTCCCGAGCGAGGCGGAGCTGACGCCTCGTCTGTGGGGCGTCTGGGAACTCCGCTAGCCGAGGCGTTTCCTCCAGCTCAGCGCGACCACCAGGGCGACGGCGAGGACCAGGATCAGGGGATTCGGCGTCCGGCCCAGCGCAATGGATCCGCCGCACTTCTGCCACGCGTGCGTGTTGTCGCTGCCGCCTCCGCCGCTCGGAGCGGGCCCGACCGGCGCCGTGACCGTGATCGTGACCGACGGGCTCACCTCGCCGAACCAGTCGACGCCGTCCTGGACCATGCTCCAGGAGAACGGGTAGTTCCCGGCGACCGACGGGGCGTTGATGAAGAAGTCGAACGTCGCCGTCTGCCCCGGCGCGACCGAGGCGCCCGGCGCGAGATACGCGCGATTGAAGCCCCAGGTCGTGTTGTCCCGCGGGCCGCGGGAGCTCAAGCGATACGACGTTGCCTCCGTCCACGTCGTCGTCCCCGTATTGCGCATGGTGACCGAGACCGCGACCGTCTCGCCGGTGTCGAGCGCCGTCGGCGCGTTCTGGGAGACGAACGCCGCGTCGTTCACCGGAGTCGGGGGCGGCTGGGTCGAGACCGTCACGACGATGTTCGGCGTCGGCGGTCCGAAGAACTCCACGCCGGACTGGCGCATCTGCCATTGGAAGTCATAGGTCCCGGGGGTCGCGGGGGCCGTCGCGGTCCAGGTGTAGACCGCGTTCTGCCCGGGCGGGATCGACGCGCCCGCCGCCAGCGGGACGCGGTTCATCCCCCAGGTCACGTTGTCCTGCGGATTCTGGGACGCGAGTCGATACCCGGCCGCCTCGGTCCAGGTCGTCGACCCGGTGTTCCGGTACGTGACGGTGACGGGGTAGGTCTGGCCGGCGATCATGGTGGTCGGTACCGACTGGTCGACGAACTGCGAGGCGTTGCCGAGGGTCGCGATCGTGACCGTGACCACGACGTTGGGAGTCAGGTCGCCGAACCATGCGTCCGTGCTGGACTGCCGCATCTGCCACTGGAAGTCATAGGTGCCGGCGGCGGCGGGCGCGGTCACCGTCCAGGTGAAGACCTTGTCCTGGCCGGGAGCGATCGCGTCGCCCGGAGCCAGCGACGCGCGGTCGACCGTCCACGTGAAGTTCTTGGGCGGATTCTGGGAGCGAAGATGATAGGTCTCGGTGTCCGTCCAGGTCGTCGTGCCGGTGTTTCTCATCGTGACCGACACCGTAGAGGTTGCGCCTGCGGTCATCGTGAGGGGCACGGTCTGGGAGATGAACTGCGCATTGTTGGTCGTGGGCGGCGGGGGCGGAGGCGGCGTCGTGGAGACGACGACCGCGACGTTCGGCGTCAGGTCGCCGAAGAACGCGCCTGCGCTCGACTGGCGCATTTGGAACTGGAAGTTGTAGGTCCCCGGCGTCGCGGGCGCGGTGACGGTCCAGGTGAAGACCTTCTGCTGGCCGGGGGCGATCGAGTCGCCGGCGGCGAGCGTCGCGCGATCGACGCCCCACGTCGTGTTGAACGACGGATTCTGCGAGCGGAGATGGTAGGTCGCCGCGTCGGTCCAGGTCGTCGTGCCGTTGTTCGACATCGTGACGGAAACCGTGTAGTTCTGGCCCGCGGTCATCGCCGCGGGCACGGTCTGGGCGATGAACTGCGCGTTGTTGGTCATCGGCGGCGGAGGCGGCGGGGTGGTGTCGATCACGACGGCGACGTTGGGCGTGAGGTCGCCGAAGAACGCGCTCGCGCTGGACTGCCGCATCTGGAACTGGAAGTTGTAGGTCCCCGGCGTCGCAGGCGCGGTGACGGTCCAGGTGAAGACCTTCGTCTGGCCGGGAGTAATCGAGTCGCCGGCGGCGAGCGTCGCGCGATCGACGCCCCACGTGGTGTTGAACGACGGGTTCTGCGAGCGGAGGTGGTAGGTGCCCGCATCGGTCCAGGTGGACGTGCCGTTGTTCGACATCGTGACGGAGACCGTGTAGTTCTGGCCCGCGATCATCGTCGCGGGGACGGTCTGGGAGACGAACTGCGCATTGTTGGTCGTCGGGGGTGGCGGGGCCGAATCGACGACGACGGCGACGTTGGGCGTGAGGTCGCCGAAGAACGCGCTCGCGCTGGACTGCCGCATCTGGAACTGGAAGTTGTAGGTCCCCGGCGTCGCGGGCGCGGTGACGGTCCAGGTGAAGACCTTCGTCTGGCCGGGAGTAATCGACTCGCCGGCGTCGAGCGTCGCGCGATCGACACCCCACGTGGTGTTGAACGACGGGTTCTGCGAGCGGAGGTGGTAGGTGCCCGCATCGGTCCAGGTGGACGTCCCGTTGTTGGTCATCGTCACCGAGACGGTATAGGTCTGGCCGGCGACCATCGTGGCCGGCACCGTCTGGGCAACGAACTGGGCATTGTTGGTCGTGGGCGGCGGTGGAGGAGGCGGGACCGCATCGACCACCACCGCGACGTTGGTGGTGAGGTCGCCGAAGAAGGCGTTCGCGCTCGACTGCCGCATCTGCCACTGGAAGTCATAGGTGCCGGGCGTCGCGGGCGCGGTCACCGTCCACGTGAAGGTCTTGTCCTGGCCTGGGCCGATCGCGTCGCTTCCGGAGAGCGTCGCGCGGTCGACGCCCCAGGTGGAGTTGAAGGTCGGGTTCTGCGACCGGAGGTGATAGGTGGCGCCGTCGGTCCACGTCGTGGTCCCGGTGTTCCTCATCGTCACCGAAACGGTATAGGTCTGGCCCGCAGTCATGGTCGCGGGCACCGTCTGGCCGATGAACTGGGCGTTGTTCGTCCCCGTATTGGCGGGAAGCTGGGCGTTGAGGCTGGCGATGCGGCCGGGGATCCAGTTGTTGCGGAGATCGGCCACCATCGCGTCGAACGTGGCGAGGGTCATGACCTTGTTGGGATCGGCGTCGACGTGGCTCCGGATCTGGTTGGCAATGAAATCGATCCGGGCCTGGATGGTGGTGAAGGGGCCGTTGAGGATCTGGCGGAGCTTGGCGTAGTAGGCCTGGGTCGCGGTCGCATCGCCGGGAATCCAGGCGGTCGCGGCCGTCGTGCCGAACTGATACCAGATGCTCATGTCCTTCGACGACGGGATGCCCGCCCAGTTCAGGTCCTCGTTGACGAAGCTGGTATCCTGGTCCCACGTCACGATCTCGAGCTTGCCCGTGTCCTCGCGGTGATACCAGTAGTGGTTGTTGGGTTCCGCGAACCATTGCGGGAGCGAGTCGAAGTTCGAGCCGGCCATGATGCAGGCCAGGAAGCCGTAGAACGCATCGAGATTGACCACAGGATCCAGCGCGGCCCTCTGTTGTCCGGCCGGGGCGTTGAAGGCCTGGATCATCGCGACAATGTCCCGGTAGTCGCCGCCCACGGCGTTGGTCTGGGGGTGGAAGATCGACGGCACGTACGTCGCCGGATCGGTGCCCCGCCAGGCATAGTGGTCGAACGGGGGAGGGTGGACGTTGCCCTGATCATCGAAGAGGTCGACTTCATACAGATTGCCGTCCGGGTTGGGGAACCCGAGCCGCGCGCGGATCAGCTCCTTGCGGACGGGCTCGAGGACTTCGTACAGGCCCTTGAAGTCCCCGTTGACGTAGAGCCGCCCGTGGCAGCTGCGCGGCGCGATGAGCCCCATCTGCCGGTGCATCCACATGGCCAGCCGCTCGCGCATCATCGTCGGATCGGTGTTGCCGACCATGGAGTCGAGCTTGAGCGCGTCGAGGTCCCGCCAGCGGCGGTCGACCACGAACTCGTCGAACTTGAAGCGAACCGTCGGCTTGACGGCGCCGGGATTGTAGGTGCGCGAGGCGCGGATCGCGACGTCCGTGATCGTCTCTCCCTGCCACTCGAACGTGCACCGCTTCCAGGTCACGCCCGTCCCCGACGGATCGTTGACGATCATGTCCCATTCCGCGGGGTTCATCGTGATCCGATAGGTCGCGACGGTGTTCTCGTCGAAGACCGCGTCGGATTGCGCCATCGCGGCGGAGGAGGCCGCGGCCACGAACGCGAGCGCGATGCAGAATCTCTTCATGAATCCTCCGGTGAAGCGGCTCGCCCGATGGTTTCCCGCGGTCGGGTCGCAAACGTGACCCGAAAAGCCGAGCGGAGGCGGAGCAATCGAGCGGGATGAGGGGAGGTCGGAGGGTGAAACAAAGTAGAACCGTGATGGGACCCCGTCCGGATTCGGGGAAAAGAATTTCTGGGAGAGGGTCCGGGGTTGCAAAGGTGCTCCCGTAAGGCATTGGGGCATAGCTATTTGCGAAACGCCTCCTGGGGCGAGTTCGCGGCGGGTAAATCTCCGGATTCGGGGTCACGTTCATCCGACATCGGCGGGTAACATTCGATGGTCGAGACGGGAAGCATGGTCGAACGAAACGCACAGGTGGAGGCGATCGTCGAGGCCCACCAGGGCTTCGTGAAGGCGCTCGCCCTGAAGATCGCGCCCGTGCCCGGATTCGCCGTGGACATCGCCCAGCAGGTCTTCCTGGAGTTCGTCGAGAAGGGCGACAAGTGGGACCTGACGGGCGACCTGAAGCCGCTGCTCGCCACCATGACCCGGAACGTCGCGCGCCGCCACTGGCGCGAGAAGTGCAAGGCGATGTCGCCGGAAATGATCGCGCTCGTCGAGCAGATCCAGAACCTGACGGAGCAGGAAGAGGTGGTCTGGTACTCCGAAGAGGAGAAGGCGGCGCTCCGCCAGTGCATGGAGAAACTGCCCGAGAAGAGCCGCAACATCCTGAGCCTCCACTACGACGTCGGCGTCTCCTCCGTGGAGATGGCCGCCCAGATGCAGGTCAAGGCGGACGCCGTCCGCCGCGCGCTCTTCCGGCTCCGCTGCCAGCTGCGCAAGTGCGTGGAAGGGTCGCTCGCAGGGGGGACGTATGTCGAAGGATGATCGGGAAGCCGAAAAGGAAGCGCTCGTCCAGGGCTACGTCGAGGGCGTCCTGACGCCGGCGGAGTCCGCGAGGCTGGGCGAATTCCTGCGCGAGGATCCGCTGCTCGCCCGCATGATCGTGGAGAACCTCCAGATGGAGGGCGCGATCCGGGAGATCGCCGGCGTCGAGGCCGAACCCGCCGCCGCGCCCCGCGCCAGGCTCACGGACTCGCAGAAGATGAAGTCGACCCGCCGATTTCGCACCGCGCGGGCGGTCGCGCCGCAGGGGAGCTGGAACCCTCTGGTCCTGGCTGCGATGGCCGCCGCTGTTCTGATCTGCTTCCTGCTCGTCATCACCTCGGGCTCCTCGGACCCCGATCCGGGCCTCGCCCTGAAGCGGCAGAAGCAGGAGGAGAAACGGCGGACGTGGGAGCGGCAGATTCGGGAGAACCAGGACCGGGTGCGTCGCGCGGAGGATGCCCTCCTGGACAACCAGCGCCGGCGCGAATCGCTCTTCCAGCCCGCGGCCACGCCCGCGAAGGATCCGGTCGCCGAGGCGAAGAAACAGGAGGATCTCCGGACGCTGGAGGCCGAGCGGGCGAAGGTCGAGGAGGAGCTGAAGGACGCGATCCGGAAGTTCAACGAGGCGAAGGCGCAAATCGACCGGCCCGAAGTCGAGGAGAAGGCGATCGTCAAGCCGGACGAGCCCGGCGGCGCGACCACGGTCGCCGCGAGCGCGACGGTCCTTCCGGACGGCGAAGTGTACGTGGTGTCCGGCCAGGAGCGGACGCTGATCCAGGCGGCTCGCGCGCTGACCGCCGGGGAAGGGCTGGCCACCGGCGCCGGAGCCTCGCAGGCCCGGATCGTCTTTCCGGATCGAAGCCTGGTGGTGGTCGGACCCGGCACGAGCATCGGGCAGATCCGCGGCGGCTCCCACAAGCTCGTCGAGGTCGCGTCCGGCTCGGTGCGGGCGCAGATCATGAAGCAGACGTCGGGCTCGATGTCCTTTTCCAGCCCCTACGGGGTCGCCAAGGTGCTGGGGACGTCGCTGAGGATCGTCGTCGATCCGACCGGTCCCGGCTCGATGCGCCTCGAAGTGACCGAGGGCAAGGTCCAGCTGCAGCGGCTGGCGGACCGGAAGACGGTGGACGTGCCGAGCGGCCACTACGCCGTGGCGGTTGCGGGCGGGCAACTCGTCTCCCAGCCCATGCTGATCGACGACATCGTGCTCTATCCCATGCAGGGCCTGGTCTCCGGCGGCGAGTGGCAGAGCGTGGAAGATCCGCTCGCGACCGCGGGCATCGCCCTCGAAGCCGTCCAGACTTCGCCGAAGATCAAGTCGCCCGGGTCGTTGGTCAACAAGACGCGACCCGACCATGTGGCCTTTACGTTCCAGGCCGATCCCTATCGGGAATATGCGGTGCGGATCAAAGGCGGCAACTCGGGCGCGGTCGCCGTGTCGATCCCCGGAGGATCCCTCCGGCCGGCGACGAGCGGGACGGGCGCGTTCCCGTTCCCCAACTTCGGCGCGACCTCGGGATACGTCTGGGTCGGCGGAGAGGGGACCTCGGCCACGATGGCAGTCCGCTTCACGGGCACGGGGACGCGGACGCTGAAGCTCTACGCCGCCGAAGCCCCGGTGCGCGTCGATTCGGTCTGGCTGACGGCGATCAAGAGCGCCACGGAAACCCAGCTCGAGAAGACGGGCGAGGTCACGGTCCTCTTCGGACCCGAAACTCGACCGATGCCCGGCGAGGAGTATCTGCTCGACAGCGCGAAAGAATTCGACGCGAGCCGAGGGTACGGGTGGGTCGGCCCGCTTCCGTGGACGGACATCGACCTCACGAAGCCGAAGACCGACCTGCACATGTCCTTCGTGGCCGGCGGCAACAAGACGGTGACCCACACGTGGAACTTCTCGCTGCCGAACGGGAAGTATTTCGTGACCGTGAGTTGCGGCGTGTACAACGCGTTCGCCCAGGGGCCGCACATGGTGAGGATTCAGGACAAGCCGGTCGTCAATCTGGCGATGACGAGGACCGGCGAGTTCCATGAAAGCCCGGCCGTGCCGGTCGAGGTGAAAGACGGCCGCCTCGTGATGGTGATCGGCGGCCACCAGTCGAACATCAAGCCGCCGGACAAGAGCGACGACACCATCATTAACTACCTCAAGATCCGGCGCGCCAAGTAGCTCCAGGGGCGACAGGAACAAAAACGACGGTCTTTTTTGTTCCATATTACAAAAGCGACATGTGATGGGATGAAACACCTGGGCTGGCTGGTCGTCCTGATGCTTTTTCAGGCTGCTGCGCCCGCGCAGGAGCCGCCGGCGGACCTGTTCGAAGCCCGCATCCGCCCCGTCCTCGTCGACCGGTGCTACTCCTGCCACAGCGCCCGGGCGGAAAAGCTGAAAGGACGACTGCGGCTCGACACCCCGGAGGGGATGAAGAAGGTCCTGGTGCCGGGCGACCCGGATCGAAGCCCCCTGATCACCGCGATCCGGTACCGCGACGAAAACCTCAAGATGCCGCCGAAGCAGCCGCTGACGTCGACCCAGATCGAGGATTTCGAGAGTTGGGTCCGGAGGGGCGCGGTCGATCCTCGAGCCGTCGCCCGGAACCCCTCGGACGCCGCCGCGCGCGGACACTGGGCGTTTCAGCCCCTCCAGGATCCGCCGGTGCCGGGCGTCCCCGGCCTCCATCCCATCGATGCGTTCGTCCGAGCCCGGCTCGAGAAGGAGGGACTCCGGCCGTCGCCGCCCGCGGACCGGCGGACGCTGCTCCGTCGCGTCACCTACGATCTGGTCGGCCTTCCGCCCACCGCGGAGGAGATCGCCTCGTTCCTGGCCGACCCCTCCCCGAACGCGTTCGAGCGGGTGGTCGACCGTCTCCTCGCCTCCCCCCATTACGGCGAGCGGTGGGGGCGCCATTGGCTCGACGCCGCTCGGTACGCCGACACGAAGGGCTACACGCAGATCCCCGAGGAGCGCCGGTTCGCCCACGCCCACACCTATCGCGACTGGGTCGTCCGGGCGTTCAACGACGATCTTCCGTACGACCAGTTCCTGATCCGCCAGATCGCCGCCGACCGGCTGGTCGAGGAGGACCGCGGCTCGCTCGCGGCGCTGGGATTCCTCACCGTCGGCCGCCGGTTCAAGAATGTCATCCATGACATCATCGACGACCGCATCGACGTCCTCTGTCGGACGACGATGGGGCTGACCGTCAGCTGCGCGCGGTGCCACGACCACAAGTTCGACCCGATCACGACGCAGGACTACTACGGGCTCTACGGCGTGTTCGCCGGGACCACCGAGCGGCGCGTTGCGCTGGTCGACAAGCCCGGTTCCGACGCGTTCGACCAGGAGCTCCGCCGGCGTGAAGAGGCGTTCCGGAAAGCGCTCCAGGCCGTCCGGGAACGGCTGGAGGACCGCCATCGTCGGCGGATCCGCGACTACCTGGTCCAGGTGGTGGAGTCGGACAAGCTGCCGCCGGAAGAGGCCTTCCTCGTCCTGCAGCCCGATGAGCTCAATCCGGTGGTCGTCCGGCGGTGGCAATCCGCCCTGGCGAAGGCCGGGCGGACTCATCCGGTGTTCGGCCTCTGGAACGCGTTCGCCGGCCTGAGAGCCTCCGAGTTCGCCGCCGGCGCGTCCGAGCTGCTGGGCGAAGTCACCCTCTCTCCGTTCCTGGCGCCGGCGTTCGGCGGCGAGCCGCCCGCGTCGATGCGCGACGTCGCGGAACGCTACGGCGACCTGCTCGCGACGGTGAAACGGTCGTCGGGAAGCCCGGCGGAAGCGGCGATGTTCGGTCCCGAGTCGCCCGTCAACGTGCCGGCCCGGAGCCTGGCCGAGATCGAGTTCTTCCTCGACACGGACTCGCACGCGGAGCTGACGAGGTTGCAGTCGGTGATCGACCGCTGGATCTGCGATTCCGACGACGCGCCGCCGTACGCGGGAATCCTCGAGGATCTGCCGCTCCAGATCCCGGCGCGGGTCTTTCTCCGCGGCAACCCGATCCACAAGGGGGAGGAGGTCGACCATCGGTTCCCGACGTTCCTCACGGGCGGGACGTCGAAGCCGTTCCGCGACGGAAGCGGACGCCTCGAGCTGGCGCGGGCGATTGTCGATCCCGCCAACCCGCTCACGGCCCGGGTCCTCGTGAACCGGCTCTGGCTCCACCATTTCGGCCAGGGGCTCGTGCGCACGCCGAGCGATTTCGGACGCCGCAGCGATCCGCCCAGCCACCCCGAGCTGCTGGACTGGCTGGCGCGCCGCTTCATCGAGGGGGATGCCTCGACTCCGCTCGGCATGAACTGGTCGATCAAGAAGATGCACCGGCTGATCCTGTCCTCCGAAACCTACCGCCAGGACAGCCGCGACAATCCCGTGGCCGCTCGCCGCGACCCGGGGAATACGCTCCTCTGGCGCGTGGACCGCCGCCGGCTCGACCTCGAGGCGATGCGCGATTCGTTCCTGGCGGTGTCCGGTGAGCTCGACCCGTCGATCGGCGGGCCGCCGGAGGACCTGACGTCGCAGCCCTTTACGCACCGTCGCACGCTGTACGGCTTCATCGACCGTCTCAATCTGCCGAACCTGTTTCCCGACTTCGATTTCCCCAGCCCCGACAGCCACAATCCTCAGCGGGCGCAGACGACCGTCGCGCCCCAGGCGCTCTTCCTCCTGAACAGCCCGTTCCTGCTCGGCCGGGCCCGCGCGGTGGCGATGCTGCCGGAGATCGCCGCCCCGCCGGCGGGCGAGCGTCGGATCCAGGCGGTCTATCGTCGACTGTACGGTCGCGCCGCGACGGCGCAGGAAGTGGAATGGGGGCTTTCGTTTGTCGGCGGCTCCGGGCCGGGCGATCCCGCTCCGACTCCCTCGGCGTGGCAGTACGGCCTGGGAGAATACGACGATGCGGCTCGCCGGGTGAAGCGGTTCGCGCCGCTCGGCCACTACATGGGGAACGTCTGGCACGACGGTCCGACGAGGCTGCTGATCTCGCTCTCGGCACAAGTCCTCAGTCTGAAGTCCGGCTGGGCCAGCCTGGCGGCGGAGGGAGGCCACCCCGGGCGGGATGCGCAGCACGCGGTGATCCGTCGATGGATCGCGCCGCGCGACGGAAAGATCCAGGTCCGCGGGACGCTTCGCCTCGAAGGGCGGGGCGGCGACGGAGTCCGGGCGCGCGTGGCGTCGAGCCGGCTCGGGGAGCTGCTGGCCCGCACGCTCGACAAAGGGTCGGCCGACATGGACGTTCCGGAGATCGACGTTCGCGCCGGCGATGCGATCGACTTCGTCGTCGACGGCCGCGCCGACCCGAACGAGGATCTCTTCAAGTGGGCGCCGACAATCCGGATGGGGACCCAGGAGTGGAGCGCCGCGAAGGAGTTCGGCGGCCCATCCGTGGCGCCGCTCGACGCGTGGGGCCGGTACGCGCAGGTGCTCCTGGCTTCGAACGAATTCATCTTCATCGATTGAGGTCGCCATGATCTCCCGTCGCGAAATGCTCTGCCGCAGCGGCATGGGAATGGGCGCGGTTGCGTTCGCCGCGCTCTTCGAGAAGGCCGAGGCGCAGCAGTCGGCCCTGGCGCCGAAGACGCCGCACTTCGCCGGCCGCGCGAAGCACGTGATCCATCTCTTCGCCAACGGCGGGCCGTCGCACCTCGATACGTTCGACCCGAAGCCGTTGCTCGCGAAGTACGCGGGCAAGCCGCTGCCCACGGAGAACCTCCGAACGGAGCGGAGAACCGGCGGAGCGCTGCCGTCTCCCTTCAAGTTCCGCAAGTACGGGAAGGGGGGCGTCGACATCAGCGAGCTCTTCCCGAACGTCGCGAAGTCCGCCGACGAGCTGTGCATCCTCCGCTCGATGAAGACCGACCTTCCGAACCACGAGCCGTCGCTCCTGATGATGAACTGCGGCGACAGCCGGCTGCCCCGGCCGAGCGTCGGATCGTGGGTGACCTACGGCCTGGGCTCCGAGAACCAGAACCTGCCGGGATTCGTCGTCCTCTGCCCCGGCGGCTATCCGATCCAGGAGTCGCAGAACTGGCAGTCGGGATTCCTTCCCGGCGCCTATCAGGGGACGTTCATCGACAGCCAGCATGCCGAGGTCGAACGGCTCATCGACCACATCCGGAACGCCGTGACGTCCCCCCGGGACCAGCGCGACCAGCTGGACCTCCTCCAGAGGCTCAATCAGGAGCACCTCCGGTCGCGGGCTGACGACCCGCGGCTGGAGTCGCGGGTCCAGTCGTTCGAGCTGGCCTTCCGGATGCAGACGAGCGCGACGGACGCGTTCGACGTCTCCCGCGAGCCGAAATCCATCCGCGACCTCTATGGTGCGGGGACCCAGGGCCGCCAGTTGTTGACCGCGCGGCGGCTGATCGAACGAGGCGTCCGGTTCGTCCAGGTCTGGAGCGGGGCGGGCCAGCCGTGGGACCATCATGCCGACATCCGGGGCGCGCTCCGCCATGAGGCGGGGGAATGCGACCAGGCGATCGGCGCGCTGCTCCAGGACCTGAAAGTCCGCGGGCTGCTGGAGGAGACTCTGGTCGTCTGGGGCGGCGAATTCGGCCGCACCCCCACGGTGGAGCTGCCCAACGCGGGAAAGCTCGAAGGCACCCTGGGGCGCGATCACAACCCCCACGGCTTCACGATGTGGCTCGCCGGCGGAGGGGTGAAGGGAGGCTACATCCACGGGGCGACCGACGAGATCGGGTTCAAGTCGGTGGAGGACCCCGTCCACGTCCACGACCTCCATGCCACGATCCTGCATCTCCTGGGCTTCGACCACGAGAAGTTCACCTATCGGTATGCCGGCCGGGACTTCCGACTGACCGATGTCCAAGGCCAGGTCGTGAACGACATCCTCGCCTAAGGAACAAAAACGACGGTCTTTTTTGTTCCGTTCCCGGGTCACGTTCCCCCTCTTCGCGCGGGTGGTCTGTAAAGGTTCCGCGAAGCCTGGGGAGGCACAGATGATGGGAACGGGCCGGGCATTCACGAATCTCGGGGCCGTGCTGATGCTGGCGCTGCTGGCACCGGCGTGCGGCGGCGGCGGGGGCGGAAGATCGTCCGAATCCTCGAAGGCCGCCTCGAATGCCGTCTTCGACGACGCCACGTTCGCGACGTACACCCTGACGATCAGCGACCTGGACTGGACCTACATCCAGAACGGCGACAAGGACACCTGGCGGACCGCGGACCTGACCTGGCAGGGCGAGACCGTGACGAAGGTTGCGGTGCGCGCCGCGAACAGCCCGCCCGCCGCGACGTTCAAGCCTTCCATCCGGTTCAAGTTCGACGAGTTCGTGCCCGACCGGAAGTGGCGGTCCCTGAACCACCTCAACCTCGACTCGATGGTCGACGACAAGACGTTCCTGCGCGAGCGGATCGGGCTCTGGACCCACCGGATGACCGGCGTGCCGGCTCCCCGGTCCGTCCACGCCCGCCTCGTCGTCAACGGCAACTCGCTGGGGGTCTACGAGGTGCGCGAGGAAGTCCGCAAGGCATTCGCGGAGTACCACTGGGGCAACAACGACGGCAACCTATACGAGATCCAGAAGAACGAGACCGTCGTCGGGTTCGACTCCTATGCCTGGCGCGGATCGGATCCCGCGACCTACGTGCCGTCCATCTGGGAGCCGAAGACGAACGAGACCGGCGGCGTCTACGGCGACGTCGTCGCCCTCCTCGACGTCTTCAACAACGCGCCGGCCGCGTCGCGCCGCGCGCAGCTCGACACGCTGATCGACCTGAGCGATTTCCTCGCGTATCTCGCCGTCTCGACCGCGATCGCCGATCCGGACGGCCTGACGGGAGAGAAGGGGCCCAACAACCACTACTGGTACCACCGCGAGGACAACAACACGATGGAGATCGTCGCGTGGGACCCGGACAAGTCGCTCGGCTATCCCCAGCTCGACGGCGTCTTCAACGCCAACTTCGGCCTCTGGACGCGCTTCTCGCAATCGGCGGCGACGTCGTGGATCCAGGCCGAGGCGACGGCGAGCACGACCTACCAGAACAAGGTCCGCAAGGTGTTCGACGAGGCCTTCTCGGTCATCGGAATCCAGATCGACTACGTCTACAACCAGATCAAGGACGCCGTCTACCTCGACCCCTACAAGCCGATGACCGACGCCGAATTCGACCAGGCCCCGGCCAAGCTCAAGCAGTGGATCGACAACCGGAGGGCGTATCTCGACACCGTGCTCCCGGCCCGCCCGTCGCCGCTCGCCGGCGACAATGCGGGCTTCGTCTCCCAGTCCGGGGTTCCGACGTCGATGAGCGCCGGTCAGACCGTGACGGTGTCGATCACGATGACGAACACGGGGACGACGACGTGGACGGAGGCAGGCGAGTACAAGCTCACGTCGCGGGCGAATCGGAACAACCTTCTCTGGGGCGACAACCGGATCAAGGTTCCGGCCGGGACCTCCATCGCGCCCGGGGCGTCGTTCACGTTTACGTTTCCGATCGTCGCCCCGCGGGTCCCCGGCACCTACAACTTCCAGTGGTCGATGGTCAACGACTCCTTCGGCGGGGGCGGAGCCGTGTTCGGCGCGACGTCTCCGTTGATCGCCGTCCTGGTGAACTGATGGACACGCTTCACTTCGAGCGGTACGAGTACAAATACTTCGTTCCGGAGGATCGGACGGAGGCGATCCGGCGGTTCATCCGCCCCTACGTCGCCATCGACCGGCACGCCGCCGAGGCGCCCGACCGGCGGTACACGATCCGGAACATCTACCTCGACACGCCGCGGTTGGATCTCTACTCGGCGTGCGTGAACGACGAGATCGACCGCTTCAAGCTGCGGATCCGCTGGTACGGGGATGAGCCGAAAGGGCCGTTCTTCTTCGAGGTCAAGCGCAAGATCCGGCAGGTGATTCTCAAAGACCGCGCGAAAATCTCGGGAGCCGACGTCCGGTCCATTCTGCGCGGCGAGCCGCTGTCGCTTCCCGAAGGGCCGACCCGCGATCATCTCATGGAGTTCCTCGACCGCGTCGTCCGTCACGGCATGATTCCGTGCCTCTTCTCCCGCTACACGCGCGAGCCGTACGAGAGCATCTTCGGCGACTACGCGCGGCTGACGTTCGATCGGGCGATGTGCTATCAGCGCGCCCAGGGGAGGGCGGAGGATCCGCGCGCGTGGACCTACACCGACGCGGCGTGGGAGACCGGGGGCATGAGGCACGCGGGGGTCCTCGAGCTCAAGTTCACCCGGGAGTTTCCCCGCTGGATGGCCGACCTCGTCGCGGAGTTCGAGCTGGAGCGGGTCGGCTACTCGAAATACGTCTCCGCGGTCCGCGATCGACTGGACACCGAGCACGGCGGCCGGGACTTCGACCGTCGCGCGACGGTGTGGGGCGCCTCCGGCGTCGCGCCCCGGCCCGCGGAAGTCCCGATGGCGCCCGTCGCCGTGAGAATGGGGGTGTGACGATGGAGCAGTTCCTCGACCAGTACCTGAGATACGAACCGGGACTCTCGTGGCAGCTGGTGGTGCTGACGATGCTCGTCTCGTTCGTGCTCTGCCAGCTGATCGCGGCGGTCTACTCCTGGACCTTCCGCGGCCTCTCGTACTCCCGCGGCTTCGTGATCTCGCTGGCCCTCACGGGCGTCGTCGCGACGCTGCTGATGCTGGCGATCGGCAACAACGTGGCGCGCGGCCTGGGACTGCTGGGGACGCTGGCGATCATCCGGTTCCGGTCCACGCTCCGCGACGTCCGGGACATGATGTTCGTCTTCTCGTCGCTCGCGGTGGGGATCGCGGTGGGCGTCCAGGCGTTCATGATCGCGGTCGTCGGCACCGTGATGTTCTGCCTCTTCGCGCTCCACCTGACCCTGGCGCCCTTCGCCAGCCGGCGGCAGTACGACGGGCTTCTGCGGCTCAACACGCCGCTCGATCCGGAGCTCGACCGGGTGCTCAAGACGGTGCTTCAGCAGCACTGCTCGACGTTCGTGCTGGTGAATTTGCGGGAGGTCGCGCAAGGACAGCGGCTGGAGCAGGCGTACCAGGTCAAGTTGCGGGACCCGTCGTATCAGGCCCATCTCGTCTCGGCGCTCCAGGGACTGGACGATGTGTACGACGTGTCGCTGCTCATGCAGGACCCCGCGCTGGAGGTCTAGATGAAATCCCAATTCCCAACAGGTTCCTCCCTGGCGTCCCCCCGAGGGGGACAGGAGGGGGCGAGTTCGTTGGGGTTTGGGATTTGGAGTTTGGGATTTCCCGAAGCGTAGCGAGGTCTAGGATGCGCCATCCGGAAGAGATCGAGCCGATCATCATCCCCCTGAGGGATCCGCCGCCTCCGCCGCCGTTGCCGATGGCGCCGCGGGTGCGCCGCACGCTCGCCCTGGCGTGGCCGTTCGTGGCGTGGATGGGAGCGCTGTCGGGAGCGGTGTGGCTCTATTTCGGGGAATCCTGGCGGGGCCACGCGCTGGCGTACGAGGACATCCAGGAGGTCAACGTGTCGCCGTCCCTCGCCGGGCGGCTGTCGACCCTCGACGTCGAGCTGGGCCAGAAGGTCGAAGAGGGGACCGTGATCGCAACGCTCGACACGACCGACCTCGACGCGCGGGAGCGCCGGGCGCGGACGGAGCTGGAGCGGCTGAAGACGCGCGCCGCCGCGCAGCGGGAAGTGCTGCGGGCCGAGCAGCAGGACCGGAGGGCCCAGGCGGCGGCCCGGCGGACGTCGTACACGGCGGAAGGGAGCCGCCTCCGGGCGCTGATCGAGAAGCTGAACACGGAGCAGGCGGCGGATGAAGCCGAAGCGGCGGCGCTCGACCCGCAGATCGAGAGGCTGAAGCCGCTGGTGGAAAAGAAGCTCCTGACGGCCGACCGGCTGGAGCCGAAGCTCCAGGAGCGGGCGATGCTGGCGAAGCGGATCTCGTCCCGGGGCGATGGGCTGAGGAGCGCCGGGGAGGAGCTGGCCTCCTGGATGAAGCTGGAGCCCGAGAACATTTCCGATTCCAATCTCGACGCGCTGCTTCTCCCGTACGAGCTGGAGGTTCGTACTCAGGAAGCGCGGCTGGAGGAGCTGGTCCTGGAACGGGAGAAGCACCGGATCGTGGCGCCGGTCTCGGGCGCGGTCAACCAGATCTCGGCCCGGGCGGGGGAGTGGCGCGCCTCGGGGGCGACGATCGTGGAGATCGTCGTGCCCCGGCCGAACCGGATCATCGCGTACGTGACCGACCGGCAGGTGCCTGCGGTGGTGGTCGGGACGGCGGCGATGCTTCGGCCCCACGACCACGGCGGCGCGACGATCGCCGGCAAGGTGGTGATGGCGGGTCCGCGGATCGAACAGGTTCCGCTCCGGCTGCGGGCGATCCCGACCATCCCCCAATGGGGCCGCCTCGTGACGATCGAGGTGGAGAAGTCGCACGAGCCTCTTCCGGGCGAGATCTACGACGTGAGGTTCCATTGAGAGCCGTCACCGCGGTCCTGATCGTCCTGGCCGGGTGCTCGTCGTACGAGTCCGACCCGCTGCACGAGCGCAAGCTCCTCGAGGAGCTCCGGGCGATCCGCATCGAGGTGCCGGCCGACGGGCTGCTGCCCGATCAGGCGGTGGCGATCGCGCTGGTGCACAATCCGGAGCTGGGCGTCTGGCGCCGCGTCCACGAGATCTCCGAGAAGCTGGTGGTGTCCGAAGGCGCCTGGGCGAACCCGCAGTTCCGTCCGAACGTGGAGAACCTGCTGTCGTCGGGCGGGAACCCGTTGAGCCTGGCGTTCGGCCTCCGATTCTTCCCCCCGGTGCCCGGCGAAAATGCGGCCAAGATCGCGAGGGCGGAGGCGAAGGAGCGGAAGACGCTCGCCCAGATCGAGGACCAGGAGATGAAGATCGCGGCGCGGGTCCGGATCGCCCACGCGCGCGCGGTGATGCTCGAAGAGAAGCTGCGGATCCTGCAGGCCTCGCAGCGGCTCCAGGACCACGTCGGCGCGTCGATCGACCGGAGGCTGATCAGCTTCGCGGCGACGCGGCTGGATGAGACCCTCATGGTGCTTCGAAGGGAGGAGCTGCGGAACGAGCGCGGCGTGCTGGAATCGCAGCGCGAAGAGGCGATCGCGGAACTCGCGCTGCTGTTGGGCGCCCAGCCCGGGACCCCGCTGCGCGTGAGGACGAGTCCGCAGGATCCTCCGGTTCCGCCGGCGCGGACTCAGCAGGAGCTCGAGGATGAGGCGCTGCGGGAACGGGCCGATCTGCGGGGGATGAAGGAGGACTACGAGGCGCGCGAGCAGGGATTGCGGCTCGCCCATCTCGCCCACGTGCTCTGGCCGAGGTTCCTGGAGCCCGGCGTGGAGAAGCTGCCGCGGGGATACTCGCTGGAGCTGGGCGGGGCGTTCGAGATCCCGATCTTCAACAGCGGCAGCGCCGACATCGCGGTCGCGGAGGCCGAGCGCCGCCTCGCGCGGGAGTCCTACTCGGCGAAGGTTCAGGCGGTGCGGGGAGAGATCCTCGAGGCGCGGCTGGAACTGCGGGAGGCGGAGCGGCGACGGAAGCACTACGTCGAGCGGATGGATCCGATCCTCCGCCAGGCGGAGGACCTCGTGAAGGCCGCACTGGAGGCGGGGGAAGCGGACACGCTCAAGCTGGTGGCGGTCGAGATGCGCGTGCTCGACGCCCGGCGCGAAGCCGCCCAGGCGACGTTCGACGTCGAACGTCGCAGGATCGAGCTCGCGCTCGCGACCGGCACCGTGCTGCGCTAGCGGCTATTGCTTCCCGAAGTAGAGATCGGGCGCCCAGCCCGGATAGCCGTTGGCGCCCGGGCCCGGAGGAACGCGGTCGGCCGGCCGGTCTCCCGACACCAGCGTGTACGCCAGCCCGACGCCGTACGGCCGGATCTCGCGATCGTACACCGGAACGTACGCCACGATAGGGCCCTTGCCGGTGCCGTTGATCGGCTCGCCGCCGCCGCCCCAGCCTTTGCCGAGCGCCAGGACGTCGAAGCGGTCGAACGCCTTCTTGGCCGCGTTGTAGTGCAGGTATCCGAGGAACCGGAAGTCGCCGCCCATCGGAGCGAGGTCCTTCTCGTTGAATTCCTTTCCTTTGCGGGCGGATCCCTCGAGGCGGAGGCGGAATCCGTCCGCGGAGGCGTCGTCGACGGTCAGCGTGAATTCGGACGAGCGGACCTGGTAGTAGTCGGTGTTGTTCCAGCCGACGAGCTCGGGCGCCGCGTAGTACCTCAGGATTCGGTTCTGCAGCGTCGACGGGAAGACGAGCTTGTCTCCCTTCTTCGGGGTCGGGGGGATCATCGACTTCCACTCGCGCTCCGTGACCCAGACCGTGTCGGTGCCGGGGAAGCGGGACTCGATGATCTGGGTGAACCACCGCATCTTCCGGACGGGCGACGGGTCCGCGTCGGACTCGTTCAGGTAGCTGAAGTAGGCGCGGAGGACCAGCGACCCGGCGGGGGGTTCGAGACGGGCCTTCTTGGGGTTGTCCCGCACCTGCGCCGGCAGCGTCGGTTTCCGGCTGTCGTCGTCGAGCGTCTTGTACTCGATCCACGCCTTGCGGATGTCGGGCAGCCCGCGGGAGACGGGGGCGCCGATCCGCGTGCCGCCCGCCGAGGCGATGTACCACGCGTTGTTGCCGCAGCCGCTGACCTCGCTGTTCCCGCTGATGGCGGACCACCAGGCGTATTCCGCTTTGCTCGCGCCGGGCGCATAGCCGTCGACGTCGACGAGGATGTAGTTCTTCTTGATGAACTGGACCAGCTTCCGCCGCTCTTCGACCGGGGTCATGTAGAACGCCAGCCTGGCGCTCATGCTGCCCCCTCAGGTGGCGCCGAGGACGCTCCCGTTGGCGCCGAAGTAGGCGAGGATCGGTTTGTCCTGCGCGGCGGCCTTCTCCCGGGCGACGTGGATGTTGATCTCCCACGGCAGATCCCAGAAGTCGGCGAGCTCGTCGGTCGTGGGGAGGAGCAGCTTGTGCCACCGCTCGAACTGGGCCGCCGGGATCGCCGGCGGGAGGCGGTCGGGTGCGGGGGTCGACTGCGCGGAGACGCCCGACGTCAGCGCGACCGCGACAGCGGCCGCCAGCTTGATCGATCTGCAGGTCATGCTCGCCCTCCTCGCTCTACTGCGCCATTGGAGCGGGCGGAGGCGCGAAATATAACGATCAGCGCTCGGATTTCACCGATATCGTCGAGCCGTCCGAGACGACCTCGACCGTGCCGTTCCACGCGGTGACGTAGACCTTCGCGCCGACGGCGCCGAAGACCGACGTCGCCAGCTTGCCCGGCGACGCGGGTTTCTTGTCGCTGTATTCCGAGAGACAGGAGACGATCACCGTCTTCGGCTGGACCGTCTCGGCGAACTTCTTTCCCTCGAAGAAGCCGTGATGGGGCGCCACGAGCACGTCCGCCCGGAGCGTCTCGGCGGGCACCGCGGCGAGCAGGCTGTCGCGCCCCTCCTTTTCGATGTCGCCCGGGAGAAGGAAGACGTTCCTGCCGTGGCGGATCCGGAGGACGATCGAGTTGTTGTTGTGCGCGTCGTTCTCCGAAGACTTCACCCCGTCCTTGGGCGGCGCGAGCACCGACACCTCGAGCCCGTCGTCCCACGCGAGCGAGTCGCCGGCCCGCACCTTCCTGTAGGCAGCCCCCCGATCCTTCGCCAGGGTGAGAAGCCTGGCGTAGTCGTTGTCCTCCACGCCCGCATCCACGAAGCTTTTCACCGCGAAATGCTTGAGCAGATAGCTCGCGCCTTCGAAGTGGTCGCGATGGGGATGGCTGATCAGGATGCCGGCGATCTCCTTGAGGCCACGGGCCCGGAGGAACGGCGCGAGGACGTGCTTGCCCGAGTCGACGTCGCCGCTTTCCTTGCCGGTATCGACGAAATAGACGGCCCCCGACGGCGTCTCGAGCGCGATCGCCAGTCCGTGGAGCTTCAGCTCGAAGACGGTCATCCGGAGCGATCCCTTCCGCTCCTGGGCCTCGGCGGGGAGGAGGGCAACGGCCAGGAGGACGGCGACGACTCTTATGGCGATCACCACCAGATGATACGCTACCCGGATGGATCCGAAAGCCCGGAGAACTCGCGTCCTCAAGATCGTGGGCGGAATTTCCCTGGGGCTGTTTGCGGGGGTCTTGGGCCTGGTGGCGTGGTTCCGCCACGTGGAAGAGCGGAGTTGGAGAGCGATGGAGGATCGCGTCTGCGCGCTGGTGGCCGAATCCCGCGGGAGGACCTTCACCCGATCGGTGCTCCGGGGAACGGCGATCCCGGGGGACGCCTGGGAGGAGTACGGGATGGCCCTCGAGGAGGGCATCTTGATCAAGACCGAACTGTCCTTGGAAGTGGGTTACGACCGCAGCTTTGTGGAAGATCTGTTGCAGTCCCATGGCCGCGCGATCGGCCATCTGCGGCAAGGCGTCCAGAGATCGGAGGCCCATCCTCCGGGGTGCCCGGATTCGGGAGCGAAGATCCTGCTCTATGGCCGCAGTCTCGGCCCTCTATCCCAGCTCGTCATCCTCCAATCGCGGCTGCTCGATCTTGCGCTGTTCGGCTGCGACATGAGTCAGAACTCCTCGCAGCTTTTGGAGGGGTACGCCACGGAAGTCCGCAGCGGTGCTCTGAACGAGCTTCATCACCTGATCGTCGTCGGGCGTCTTTCCGAGGAATGCCTGGGCCTCCTGGATCGCGAACTGGCGGTCCTGGACTCGGCGGCCCCCGATCGTGCGCTCATCGTGTCGAACAACACCGCGATGCTGGGACGCTGGTATATCGCAAAGGATCAAGCCGATGCCCTTGAAGGCCTCGAGTTCCCGACGCGGAGCTGGCGCTACGGGTTCTCCAAACGGTTGAAAGCTTCCGCGTTCTTCAGGCAGGTGGACGACTGGAATCGCCGGGCGGGAGAGGCCACCCAAATGCCCTGGCCGGAAGCGGTGAAAGTGCACGAATCGATCTGGCAGGAGAATGACGAGCGGGACCCGGTCACCAACTGATAACATCGGAGAGGGAGATGAGACCCGGTGGCGGCCGGTCGAGGATCGAGGGACGACCCATCTGGTTCTTCGGGTGCGTCGCTAGGGATTCGGGAAAACTGGAATCCCTGCGGGTAGAATTAGACCGATGCCAGAGGACGGCCGGGAGAAGCTGTCGTTCGACAACCAGACGCTTGCCAAGCTGAAGCCCATCCTCGAGGTCGTCCGGCAGATCAACAAGGGACCCGACCTCCGCAAGATCATCCTTCAGATCCTCGAGCTCGCCATCGAAAGCTGCGGCGCCCAGCGCGGGGCGATCGTGACGTTCAAGAGCGGCAAATACAAGGTCGAGCTCGCCCGCCACCGCACCGGCGTGAAGCTGCGCAAGGAAGAGCGGGGGCTCTCCAAGACGGTCCTGATGACCGTCGAGCGGACGAAGCAGCGCGTGGTCTGCTCCGAGGCGATCTCCGAGCCTCGGTTCAAGCTGATCGACTCCGTCCAGCGCCTCAACCTGCGGTCGATCCTCTGCATCCCGATCCTCCTGCACGACAAGCCGGTCGCCGCGCTCTACATCGACGACCCCTCGCGCGCCACCGCGTTCGGCCAGCGCGAGGTGGAGGTGGCGGAAATCCTCGCGGGCCACGCGTCGATCGCCATCGAGAACGCGCGGCTCTACAAGCAGTCGAACCAGGACCGCCTCACGCGGCTCTGGAACCACGCCCACTTCCAGAAGCGGCTCGACGAGGAGATCGAGCGGGCGAGCCGGAAGGAGCGGAAGTTCGGCGTCATCATGATCGACGTGGACGACTTCAAGAAGATCAACGACGGCTTCGGCCACGACGTGGGGAACCGGGTCCTCAAGCACGTGGCGAAGACCCTCGCGTCGACGGTCCGCTCCGAGGACCTGGTCGCGCGGGCGCCCGGGCCGGCGACGGTCGCGCGGTTCGGCGGCGACGAGTTCGAGATCATCCTCCCGGGCGCCGGCCGCGACGCGGTCCGACGGGTGGCCGACCGGCTGGTGGCGCAGCTCGGCGGAAAGAAGCTCGGGGTGAACGGCAAGACGCTGCGGCTGTCGATCTCCGTCGGCGGGGCGGTGTACCCGGATCACGGCAAGAGCGCCGAAGAGGTCTTGCACAACGCGGACGAAGCGTTGTACAAGAGCAAGCGGGCCGGCAAGAACCGCGCGGCCGTCTTCGGAGATGCCTGAACTTCCGGACATCGTCACCTACCTGTCGGCCCTGGACTCCCGCGTGAAGGGCCGGATCCTGAAGCGCATCCGCCTCGTCAGCCCGTTCCTGCTCCGCACCGTCCTTCCTCCGATCGAGTCCGTCGAGGGGAAGAAGGTCGTAGCGCTCCACCGCGTGGGGAAGCGGATCGTATTCGAGTTCGACGATCAGCTCTGCCTCGTTCTTCACCTCATGGTCGCGGGTCGCCTCCACTGGGGGGAGCCCGGGGCGAAGATCAACGCCAAGATCGGGCTCGCCTCGTTCGACTTCGAGAACGGCGCGCTCCTGCTGACGGAAGCCGGCACGAAGAAGCGGGCGTCGCTTCACGTGGTCCAGGGCGAGGCGGCGCTGCGCGCGCTCGACCCCGGCGGCCTGGAGGTGCTCGATGCCACGGTCGACCGGTTTCGCGAGGCGCTCGTCCGCGAGAACCATACCCTGAAGCGGGCGCTGACCGATCCCCATCTCTTCAGCGGGATCGGGAACGCGTACTCCGACGAGATCCTCCATCGCGCGAAGCTGTCGCCGCTCGCGATGACGACGAAGCTGAAGCCCGAGGAGGTTGCGCGGCTTCACCAGGCGACCGTCGACGTCTTCCGCGAGTCGGTCGATCGGTTGCGGTCGGAGGCGAAGGGCGAGTTTCCCGAGGGCGTCACCGCGTTCCGGACGTGGCACGCCGTCCACGGCCGCTTCAAGAAGCCCTGCCCCGTTTGCGGGGCGCCGATCCAGCGGATCCGCTATGCCGACAACGAGACCAACTACTGCCCGAAGTGCCAGACCGGCGGCAAGATCCTCGCCGACCGCTCGCTCTCGCGCCTGCTGAAGGACGACTGGCCGCGCTCGCTCGACGAACTGGAAGAGCGGCGGTAGGGTACACTTAAGCCGTGCGTGATTTCGGCCTGTTCTGCTTCAACGTCCTGGTGGCGGTCGGCGGGGCGACGGTCTACGCCTGGGCCGTCCGCTGGGACGGTATGACGGTGGAGGCCTGGACGCGAGCCCTGATCGAAGGCGGCTCGGCCGGCTTCCTCTCGGGCGCCATCGTGGGGCTGGGCGCGACGTTGGGGCCCCGGCCGTCGCTGCCCGTGAGGAAGTGCCTGCTCGCTCATGCCGGGAACGTTCTGATGTCGGTGATCGGCGGCCTGATCGCCTACTGCTTTCCGCGCATCTACAGCCAGGTCAATTTCACCATCGACGAGGCCCTCGCGGAGCGGGGCATCCTGCGCGGTTCCGGCGTCGGCCTCGCGATCGGCAGCTTGTGGAACTTCTTCCAGATCTACTTCAAGCGCCGGAAACCAAGCCGATAGCGGCGAACCGGCCCCGGATCGTCTCGAGGATCCGCGCCGACAGCTCTTCCTGGTACGGCTCGAGCCCGTCGCCCCGCAGGTAGCGCTCCAGCGTCTTCGGGATCCGCCGCATCCATGCCCGCGCGTACTCCCGCGCGCCGTTCGCCGGCCCCCGGCCGCCGTCGAGGATCCGCTTCACCTCGGTCTCGAAGAACCCGACGTGGACCTCTTCGTCCTTGAGGATGTGGGCGAGGTCGGGCCGCAGCTCGGCGAGCAGCCGGGCGAACTCCAGGCCCAGCGCTTCGTACCCGTAGAGGTGGACCGCCATCGCGTGCCACTGCTTGGGCATCTTCGGCAGCACCGACTTCTCCCGCGCCTGCTCGCCGGTGAGCCCTTCGAAGATCTTCAGGTGGTCGCGCTCCTCCTCCTCGTGGCGCTTGAGGAACGAGAGGGCGTGGGGCGGCACGTCCGACTGGGCCGACTTCACGGCCCACATGGCCATCGCCTCGGCACGGAGAAAACGCGACAGGATCGCCTTCTCGCACGACGGAGGAAGAAGAGTTACCACGGAGGCACAAAGACCACAGAGGCGGCCTTTCTCCGGAGGATCCGTTCAGAAGACTTCTCTGGGGACTCCGTGTCTCTGTGGTGCATCAGGGCGAGGCGGCGAGGGCCTTGCCGGCGATGTCCGAGCGGTAGTGGGCCGCCTTGAAGGCGATCTTCTTCACCGCGACGTAGGCGTTGGCCTGCGCCTCGCGGAGGTCCTTGCCCTGGGCCGTGACGCCGAGGACGCGGCCGCCGGCGGTGAGGAGCTTGCCTTCCTTCCGCACCGTGCCGGCGTGGAAGACCTTGGCGCCCGTCGCCTCGGCCTCCTCGATGCCGGTGATCTCGTAGCCGGTCTCGTACGCGCCGGGATAGCCGCCCGACGCCATGACGACGCAGACCGAGGGGTTCGTGTCGCTTTCGAGCTGGACGTCGGCGAGCTTCTCGTCGATCGTCGCCATCATGATCGGAACGATGTCGCTCTTCAGGCTCATCATCAGCGGCTGGCACTCGGGGTCGCCCAGGCGGACGTTGAACTCGAGGACCTTGGGGCCGCTCTTGGTGAACATGATGCCGGCGTAGAGGATGCCGCGGAAGCGGCGCTTCTCCTTGTTCATGGCGTGGACGATCGGGACGAGCACCTCGCGGATCACGCGGGTGTAGTCGCGCTCGCTCGCCACCGGGGCAGGGCAGTAGGCGCCCATGCCGCCGGTGTTCGGGCCGCGGTCGCCGTCGTAGACGCGCTTGTGGTCCTGGGCGCTGTCGAGCGTGGCGATCGACTGGCCGTCGGTGAACGCGATGACGGACGCTTCGACGCCGTTGATGTACTCCTCGACGACGACCTGGTCGCCCGCCTTGCCGAAGACCTTCTTTTCCATCATGCCTTCGATGGCGACGACGGCCTCGCTCTCGGTGTGGCAGATGACGGCGCCCTTGCCGCCGGCCAGGCCGTCGGCCTTGATGACGACGGGGAACTGGGACGACTTCACGAACTGGAGCGCCGCCTTCGCCTGGTTGAAGACGCGGTAGTTCGCGGTCGGGATCCCGTATCGCCGGAGCAGGTTCTTGCAGAAGACCTTGCTGCCTTCGAGCTCGGCGGCTTCCTTCGTCGGTCCGAAGATCTTCAGCCCGTTGTCCTGGAAGAGGTTGACGATGCCCTTGCAGAGCGGGCCTTCGGGGCCGACGACCGTGAGATCGATCGCGTTCTTCTTCGCGAACTCGAGGAGCCCCTCGATGTTGTCCGCGTTGATGTCGACGCACTCGGCGTGCTGGGCGATGCCGGCGTTCCCGGGCGCCGCGTACAGCTTGGTGACGAGGGGCGAGCGCGAAATCTTCCAGGCCAGCGAGTGCTCGCGTCCACCGCTGCCCACGAGGAGGATCTTCATCAGTTGCCGGCCTTCTTCCTTTCCATCCAGGCGCGCCACTTGGCGGGGTCGTCGCCGAAATTCTGTCCGGTGATCACGTTCAGCGTGCCGAGAATCGCCTGCTTCTCGTGCTGAAGCTTGCTGCGCGTGTTCTTGTCGAGCGGGTCCGAGGGCTTGATCTTTACGACCCGCGGCAGCGTGACGGAGCCGCCGTCGGGGAGGATCACGGTGCGCCCGGTGAGCGCCGTCATCGACTCGCCTTCCTTCTCGAAGGACTTCGTGAGGTCCGAGTTGTTGTCGAGGGCCTGGAGCAGGGCGGGGACGACCCGGAGGTCCTTGAAGAGCGCCATCGAGTCCACGCACCGGATCCGGGCGCTGATGGACTCTTCACCCAGGAAGGGGATGTAGAGGAGCGCCGAGTCGGGGTGGCCGATATCCTGGACCGCGCGGAACGCCACGGGGCGGAGCGCCTCGTCCTCGTCCCAGAGGGAGCGGCGGACGAGCGGACGCAGCGCGGCCGCTTCCTTCATGCGCCCCAGCTCCTCATAGAGGAATTTGCGGGTCTCGCGGTGGGGACTGGGGATCGCGGCGATGTACGCCTTGGCCTTGAACTTGTCCTCGATCTTGCCCAGAGCGGCGATCGCGTCGTTCCGCTTCTTCTCGTCGTTCGACTTCAAATTGGAGACCTGGCGGGAGACCTCGGCCTGGATCGCCTTGTCGAGCTCCTTCTGCTCCTCGAGGGCGAGGTCGAGGTCGCGCTGCTCCGGCGTCACCCAGCGGCCCTTGTGCTTGACGAGTCCCTTGGCCTCGCTGGCCTCGTCCTCGGTGAGCCACTTGCCGTTGACCTTCTGGAACCCGGCGCCGGTGCGTGCTTCCTCGTGGTCGGGGTTGAGGGCGATGACCTTGCGGAACTCCGCGACGGCTTCCTTCTGGAGCTTCTTCTCCTGGCACCAGCGGCCGAGCTTCAGGTGGCCGTCGAGGTCGCCTTCCTGCAGCTCCCGGGCCTTCTCCTCGTAGATCTCCTCGACCGTCTTCTTGGGCGTGATCTTTCGGACCATGCTCTTGGGGTAGGTCGCGGAGCCGTTGGACTTGATGATTTTGATGGAGTCGCCCAGGTCCTGGACCTTGCCTTCGATGACGGTGCCGGAGGTCAGTTCGACTTCGTCCGCGGTCGCGGAGACGGCTGCAAAAAGAATGAGAGCGAGGAGTTCCATCGAGCTGCCTCCATGGTAACAGAGCCGGGCGAGGTTGACAAGCGCGGCGGCCGCCCCTACTATCCAGTACACCCATGCAGCACCCATCCCTTGGGGATTTCCGCAGGTGAAAACCGAGAACGTCGGTTACGACAAGCTGCGCGGCCATTACCCCGGACTCTTCCTGTCGTACTGCCTCGACGAGCCGCGCGCCGCCAAACTGTTCGCTCTCCGCTACCGCGATGAGAAGTCGCTGCTGGAGCGGGCGAAGCGGGCGGCCGAGCGGGGGGTCGAGAAGACGCTGATCGAGACGCTCAAGCGGTACCACTACGAGCACGGATCGCCCCCGGAGTCGCTCGGGGCGATCGAGAAGCTTTCGAGGGGCGCGGCGGCGGTGGTGACGGGGCAGCAGCCGTCGGTGGGGTGGGGGCCGCTCTACAACTTCTACAAGGCCCAGGCGGCGATGAGGTTCGCCCAGGGCATCGAGGCGCGCGGCGTGCCGTGCGTCGCGATCTTCTGGAATCATTCGGACGACGTGCGGGGCGGCGACTCGGTGTCGTTCCCCGACCGGGAGAACCGGGTGAAGGAGATCCCGCTGCCGCCGGGGACGCCGGGCGTCCCGCTGTACGAGTCGGGGTCGCCCGAGGCGCTCCGGATGTTCGCGGCGGCGCTGGCCGACGGGCTGCCGTCCACGGAATTCAGCCCGTGGCTCGGCGAATCGATCCGGATGCAGCACAAGGGGACCATTGCCGACACGTTCACGCGGTCGCTGCTGTCGGTCCTGGGGCCGTTCGGCCTGATCGTGCTGGAGCCGCGCCATCTCGAAGGGGAGCGGTCGGCGAAGTTCTTCGCCGAGCACCTGGCGAAGCCGGACCGGCTGGCGAAAGCGGTGGAGGCGGGCCGTCAGGCGGTGATCGCGGAGCAGTTCGAGGATCACCTTGGCCGCGAGATCGGGCTCGACCTGTTCGAGGTGAAGGGCGGGCGGCGGGTCCGGATGGAGCAGCCCGGACCGGTGCAGGGACGGCTCTCCGCGGGCGTGGCGCTGCGGCCGCTGCTCCAGGACGCGGTGCTGCCGACGTGCGCCTACGTGGGCGGACCGAGCGAGGTCGGCTACCAGGCGGAGCTTCTGCCGGCGTACCGCGCGTTCGGGATCGAGCCTCCGGTCATCTTTCCGCGGGTGACGGCGACGCTGATGGAGCCGAAGATCGCCAAGGTCCGCGAGCGGGTGAATCTCGGCGGGGACGGGCTCTTCGATTCGGAAGCCACGCTGGGGCCTCTGTTCGTGCGACAGGAGGAGGACGTGGCGGGGGCGCTCGAGAAGCTGCCCGACCGGCTGATGTCCGAGGTGGGCGAGCTGATGAAGCGGCTGCCCGGGGCGCCGTCGATGTCGAAGGCCCACGAGAAGACGGCGAGCAAGGTGCGAGAGGCGATCGAGGCGCTGGCCGCGCGGGTGCGGGACGAGCAGTCGCGCCAGGACACGACGGGCCGGGGCCTGCTGACGAAGCTGATGACGCACGTGCGTCCCGGCGGCAAGCTGCAGGAGCGGGTGTTCACGCCGCTCTACTACGCGTCGCTTTTCGGCCCCAGCTTCTTCCCGAAGCTTCTGGCGACGCTCGATCCGTTCGTCTTCTCACATCAAATAATTACAATATTATGATATTGTAATATGGAACAAAAAAGACCGTCTTTTTTGTTCCAGCCTCATCCCCCGGAGCGGAAGCGGCGGTCCACCACGCTCATGGTTCACGGATGCTGCTGCTGCTGCTGCCTCCACAGCGCGGGCGGGATCGCCGGGTCGATCTGGGGATCGCTGCGGCGCAACGCGCCGTCGCCCGACTCGCTGACGACCCCCGAGGCCGTCCGGCAGGAGGACGAGCTGAAGACCGCCCATCGGCTGGCAGTGAAGGTCTACTGGCTCGGCTTCACGATCTGCAGCTTCCTCGCGATCGTCGTCACCAGCCTGATCAATCGCGAGGACGCGATCGTGGGCGCCGTCCTGACCCTCCTCTCGCTGCCGGCCGTGCAGCTGCTGGCGTCGGCCGTCACGCTGGTCTGGATCCAGATCAAGCCGCCGGTCCGGAAACGGGAGTGCCTGCGACGGCTGGGGAAGATCTCGCTCTACGGCTTCGTCGGGGGGCTCATCGGGTCCATCGGCCTTGTCGTCACATTCTTCACGATCGGGCGATGAAGGGGTAGAATCACGTCAACCATGCCGCTCAAGGACGTGACGTTCGTCGCCCATCCCCCCGAGCGGCGCCGTCGCTCGACCACGCTGCTCTCCGCGGGCTGCTGCTGCTGTTGCTGCTGCTGCTTCCATTCGCTCGGCGGCCTGGCGGGCGCGCTCTACGGCCAGCGCGGAGGCCACCGGCCGCCCACGCCCGGGCTCTCGCCGGAAGAGGCGACGCGCGAGGCGGCAGAGCGGAAGGCCGCCGACAAATACGCCGTCAAGCTCTACTGGCTGGCGCTGCTGATCGTCGCCATCCTCACGACGCTCGTCACCCTCACGGAGAATGCGAAGGACGGACTCGAGGGCCTCGGCATCGCGGGGCTGATCATCGCGATCTGCCTGCCGATCGGCCAGCTCGGGGCGTCGGCGCTCGCGCTCATCTACATCAACGTCTTTCCTCCGGCGCGCAAGCCGGACTGCCTGCGGCGGCTGGGACGCATCACGCTCTTCTCGTTCGTCTGGGGCCTGATCGGCGCCGCCGCGACGTGGATCGTGCTGGCCGGGGTCAAGTGGTAGCGGATCCCCGCCGCCCGCGGCTCGCGCTTCCGTTCACCGTCCTCGCCGAGAAGGACGCCGTCCGCCTCGTCGCCGGCGAAGATTTCCGATACACGCTCGCGGGGGAGGGGATCGACCGCTGGCTCCCGGCGTTCCTGGAACGGCTCGACGGCCGCCGAACCCTGGACGACGCGATCGCCACGCTGGCCGAGCCGGATCGTCGCGCCGCCCGGCAGATCGTCGATCGGCTGTACGGCGAGCGGGTGGTGGTCGACGGGACGGCGGTCGACGCCCATCCGGCCGCGGCGTTCCGCGTCGTCGTCGAGGGCCGCGGTCCGCTGCTCGAGGGATTGAGCGGGCCGGCCTCGGACGGGCCGGCGGTTCGTGTCCTCTGCCAGGATCGGCTCGACTACGACGAGGTGCTGCGGTTCAACGGGCAGCGGCTCGACGGCGCGGAGCCGTGGATGTGGGCGACGACGGGGCCGCTCGCGCGGGGCTACGTCAGCCCGGTGTTTCTGTCGTCCTCGGGCCCGTGCCTCGGCTGCCTGCTCCGTCATTTCCGCCGCCGCTCGCCCGCGCCCGAAATCTACGACGCGCTCCAGGCCCGTCCGGGCGACCTCAAGCCCGTGCCGTTTCCTCCCGAAGGCGCCGCCATCCTGCGCAACCTGATCGTCCGGAAGGCGGCCCTGCTGGCCGAACCCGCGGCTCCGGTTGCGGCGTACCGGCTCCACGTCCTGGAATGCGCCACGCTCGAGGTCACCTCCCACCGCGTCTTCCGCGATCCCGAATGCGACGCGTGCGGAGGGCGGAGGCGGTGAGCTTCGACGACGCGTACACCGGCATCCTCACGCATCTTTCCCCGATCGCGCGGCGCGCCGGGGATCCGGACGTGTTTTTCTGGGGCGGCGTCGTGCCGCCGTGGGGTCCGCGGGCGCGCGAGCTGTCGCTCGGCGGGGCGGGATGGACCGACGAGGACGCGCGCGACGCGTGCATCGGCGAGGCCATCGAACGGCTCCAGGCGTATCCGCTTCCCGCGGATGAGATCGTGGAGTCCTCCACCGCGGACTGGCCGCGCGACGAGCCGGCGGTCGAGCCGGAGCGCTGGGTGCTCTTCCATCCCGACCAGTACCGCTCGCCGTCGTTTCCGTTCGCGCCGTTCTCCCGGGACACGCGCTGCCGATGGGTCTGCATGCGGGAGGCGGAGTCGGGACGTCCACGATGGGTCCCCGAGGAGTTCGGGTTCCTGTTTCACTCGGCCGGAGATCGCCCTCGGATCGCGCCCGCGTACTCGACGGGCCTCTCGTGCGGTCGTTCGGGCCATCCGATCCTGCTGCGCGGGGTGCAGGAGGTGATCGAGCGCGACGGCATCGTGGGCGCGTGGTGGGGCGCGTACGGCATCGAGGAATGGCCCGCGGCCACGGTCTTCGGCGAGATCGATCCGGCGCTGCCGCCGCGCCTCCGACGGCCCAACCGCCGGTTCCGGTTCTATCGCGTGAAGTCGCCGATCAGCGACCACGTGACGATCGTCACGGTCGAGGGGGAGGACCGCGAGGGCTTCGTCTTCGCGGCGGGATCGGCCTGCCGCGAGTCGAGGCCGGCAAGCTGGACGAAGTCGCTGCTCGAGGCGCTCCAGGGCGCGGCGTACGTCCGCCAGCTGCGGGCCGGCCGGGGAGGGCTGGACTGGGTCGACGACCTGTCCGACTATGCCCATCATGCGGCGTACTATTCGGCTCATCCCTCGAGGCTCGAAAGAACGGTGCTTCATCACGCGGGACCGCCGACCGGAGGCGAGTCGCGCGTGGAGACGGCCGGGCTGCTTCGCGAACGGCTCGGCCCGGAGCGGCCGGTCCTGTTCCGGCTGCTGACCCCGCCGGCCATCGCGCAGGAGCATCCCGACTGGATCGTCCTTCGCGTGGTCGTCCCGGGCCTCCAGCCGCTCCACGGACACGACGCGTGGCCCCACCTGGGCGGCCCGCTCTGGAAGGGGTCGCCGGACGACTGGCGGTCGATGCCGCCCCATCCGTTCGCGTGAGAGGAGACCGAGATGACGTTGCGACGGGCGTTCCTGCGCGACAGCGAGCTCGACCGGTCCACCTATCCCGAGATGCGGGACCTGGCGGTCGCGTTCGAGCAGAATCCCTCGCCCCCGGAGACTCGGAGCTACCCGGGGGTCCCGTCGTGCGAGCTGGTGCGCTGCCGTCCCCGTCCGCTCGCCGGGCTCGAGAAGGCGCTGGTGTCGCGTCGGTGCCGCCGGCAGCTGGGCCTCGAGGTGCCGTCGAAGCGCGATCTGAGCCGGATGCTCCAGTTCGCGCACGGCGTGTGCGGCGGGGAAGGGCGCGGCCCGGTGCCGTCGGCGGGCGGCCTGCAGTCGGTGGAGCTCTACGTGGCGGCACTGGAACCGTCATGGCTGCCGGTAGGGGTGCACCACTACGACCGGGCCGGCCATCGGCTGTCGCGCATTCTCGACGCCGCAGCGCGGCCGCGGTGGCGGGAACTGGTCCCGTCGATGGATCTCGTCGACGGCGGCGCGCTGCTGTGGATCGTGTCGGGGGACGGGGCGCGGATCGGCTCGAAGTACGGCGACCGGGGAGGGCGGTTCCTGCTGCTGGAGGCCGGCCACCTGATGCAGAACCTGTGCCTGCTGTCGGAAAGCCTGGGATTCTCGACGGTGCCGCTGGGGGCGGCCCTGGAGCCGGAGATCGCGCGCGAGCTGTCGCTCCCCGCCGGCGACGCGATTCTCTACGTCGCCCTCTGCGGGACATCAAAATAGATAAATATTATAATATTTCGATATTATAATATTGAAGTATTTGAATCTGTTCTGAGAGCGGCCGTCAGTTTCTTGACGAGGGCGCTAGGCGAGGACCAGCTCTTCCTTGCGCGCGGCCGCGGGCATCGCGACCTTCATGTGGTGCGGATCGCGCTCGGCGGGCGTGTGGCCCGCCTTCGTGATCATCGCCCGCATCGTCGCCGGCGTCAGACCGCCCTTGCCGTTCAGGTCCGGCAGCCGGATCTCGAACGGGTCGTACGTCAGCGCGCCCAGGTCGTTCGCGCCGCACTTCAGCGCGCGCACCGCCAGGTCGTGTCCCGTCTTGGTCCAGTCCACCGAGATGTTCTTGATCAGGCGGCTGAAGAAGATGCGCGACACCGCGAACATCTGGAGGATGCGCTCCGAGTTGACCGGCTGGCGGATCTTGGCGCTCCGGGCCAGGTCCGTGTTCTGGGGCATGAACACCAGCGGCTCGAAAACGGTGATTCCGCCGGTCTCGCGCTGGATGTTCTTGATGATCTCGAGGTGCTCGCAGATGTAGATCTCGTCCTCGACGTGGCCGAAGAGGATCGTGGCCGTCGTCGTCATCCCCAGCCGGTGGGCCGTCTTGATGATCTCGGCCCAGTCGCCGGTTCGGAGCTTGTCGGAACAGATCTTCTTGCGGACCTTGTCGTTGAGGATGTCGGCCGAGTCTCCCGACAGCGAGTCGAGGCCCGCGTCCTTGAAGCGGCGGAGGATGTCGAACGGCGTGGTGCGCGACCGCTTCGCCAGGAAGTGGATCTCCGACGGGGAATAGCCGTGGATGTGCAGGGAAGGGAAGGCGTCCCGCACCGTGCGCAGGACGTCGAGGTGGTAGCTGATGTTGAGATCCGGGTTCAGGCCGCCCTGGATCGACACCTGCTTCACCGCCCCGCCTTCGCGGATCTGCCGGACGATGTCCGCCGGCGTGAGGCTGAACGCGCCCTTCTGGCCCTTCTTTCGGTAGAAGGAGCAGAACGAGCACTCCGCTCGGCAGATGTTGGTGTAGTGGATCTGCTTCGATCGCACGTACGTGACGACGTTGTTGTTGATGCGCTCGTTGATCGAGTCCGCAGCATCGAACAACTCGTGGAGGATCTTTCCTTCCTCCCGCATGAGCATCAAGGCCTCGATGGCCGTGATCTCTTCCCTGTTCAGCACCGTCTCGAGGATCACCTTCGGATCCATAGAGAACCCTCTCCGCGCCCAAATAGGCGAAAGCGGTCCAACGGTACTACCCCCAACCCCAGACTGCTTACCGACAAAGAACGATGCGCGGAGGCTCCGAGACAGGACTATCCCCGGGAGGAACCGGCATGCATTACACTGAAGAACGGGTACTGCGACGAGGTGGAATTATAGGCGAGTACCGAGAGCGACTTCAAGGGCAAATTCGTCATGGCGAATAGCTGTTCGCTTCCCGCCGATCCTGATAAAATACGCCCCCAAGAATGGCCCACCGCCTCTTCCTCATCGACGGCTCGTCGTATTTCTACCGCGCGTTCTTCGCGGTCCGCGGCCTCGTCAACTCCAAGGGCATGCCCACGAATGCCGCCTACGGCTTCACGAACATGCTCTACAAGATCCTGAAGTCGAAGGATCCGGAGGCCATCGCCGTCGTGTTCGACGCCCCGGGCAAGACCTTCCGCGACGAGATGTACAAGGAGTACAAGGCCACCCGCGAGGCCATGCCCGAGGATCTCGCCCGCCAGCTCCCCCACGTGAAGTCGATTCCTCCCGCGATGAACATCGAGACCCTCGAGGTCGTGGGCGTCGAGGCCGACGACGTCATCGGCACGCTCGCCAAGAGGGGCCTCGCCGAAGGGTTCGACGTCATCCTCGTCACGGGCGACAAGGACTTCATGCAGCTCGTCACCAAGAAGGCCGGCGAGCCGCAGCCGGGCATCACGATCTACGACGACATGAAGGAGCGCGTCATCGGGATCGACGAGGTCGTCGAGAAGTTCGGCGTCCCGCCCGATCGCGTCGTCGACGTGCTCGCGCTCATCGGCGATACCAGCGACAATATCCCCGGCGTCCGCGGCATCGGCCCCAAGTTCGGGGCCGACCTCGTCCGCGAATTCGGCGCGGTCGAAACCCTCCTCGAACAGATCGACAAGGTCAAGCCGCGATTCCGCGGCGCGCTCGAGACCGGGAAGGCCGACGCGATCCTCTCCAAGAAGCTCGCCACGATCCGGTGCGACCTCGACCTGCCGTTCGACCCCGCGAAATTCCACGTCCGTCCGCCGGACCGCGACCGGCTCGCGAAGATCTTCACCGAGCTGGAGTTCACCAAGTTCCTCCAGGACCTCGACGCCGCGGCCCCGAAGAAGCTGACGATTTCGTACGAGAAGTACCGGCTCATCACGACGGCCGACGACCTGCAGCGGCTCGTCGAGGAGCTCGGGAAGTGCTCCACGGTCGCGGTCGACCTGGAAACCACGTCGGTCGATCCCATGCGGGCGAAGATCGTCGGCTTCTCCCTCTGCGGCTGCGAGGGACAGCCGGCGTACGTCCCGGTGGCCCACAACTATCTCGGCGTCCCGTCGCAGCTGCCGCTGGAGGCCGTGATCGCGGCGGTCAAGCCGGTGCTCACGAATCCGAAGATCGCCAAGGTGGCGCAGAACGCCACGTACGAGCTGCTCACGCTGCGGCGCCACGGGATCGAGCTCGCGCCGGTGACGTTCGACACGATGGTGGGCGCGTACCTCATCGATCCCGATCGCGGCCCCTTCGACCTCAAGACGCTCTGCAAGAAGTGGATCGGCCACGACATGATCCACTACGAGGAGGTCGCGGGGAAGGGCAAGGGCCAGGTGACGTTCGACCAGGTGCCCGTGGAGGAGGCTCGCGACTATTCCTGCTGCGACTCGGACGTCACGCTCCGGCTGGCTCCGATGCTCCAGCGGCGCGTGAAGGAGGACGGCATGGGCCGCCTCCTCGAGGAGATCGAGCTTCCGCTCCTCGACGTCCTGGTCGAGCTCGAAAGCAACGGCGTCAAGATCGACGCGCCGTACTTCGCGAAGCTGGGGCGCGACTTCGAGCTCCGGATGACCGCGTCGATGAAGGACGCGTTCCGCGCGGCGGGAGAGGAGTTCAACCTCGACTCGCCGAAGCAGCTCCAGCGCGTCCTCTTCGAGAAGCTGAAGCTCGATCCGGGGAAGAGGACCAAGACGGGCTTCTCGACCGACGTGAGCGTCCTGGAAAAGCTGGCCGAGGACCACGAGCTTCCGGCGAAGATCCTGGAGTACCGCCAGCTGGCGAAACTCAAGGGGACCTACATCGACGCGCTGCCGGTCCTCGTCCATCCCGAGACGGGCCGGATCCACACCTCCTACAACCAGGCCGTGGCGGCGACGGGACGGCTGTCGTCGAGCGACCCGAACCTCCAGAACATTCCCGTGCGAACCGCCGAGGGCCGCTTGATCCGCAAGGGATTCGTTCCCGAGCCGGGCCGCGTGCTGGTGGGCGCCGACTATTCGCAGATCGAGCTCCGGATCCTCGCCCATCTGGCCGGCGACGCGCGGCTGCTGCAGGCGTTCAAGGAGGGCCGGGACATCCATTCGTCGACCGCGCAGGAGATCTTCGGCTCCGCCGACGACGAGCACCGCCGCCGCGCGAAGGCCATCAATTTCGGCATCGTCTACGGCATGAGCGCGTTCGGCCTCGCGCAGCGGCTCGACATCGACCAGAAGACCGCCCAGGAATACATCGATCTCTACTTCTCCCGCTATCCGGGCGTGAAGGCGTACATCGAGAAAACGCTCGAGGAGGCGCGCCGGACCGGGTACGTGAAGACCATGTTCGACCGGCGGCGCTACACGCCCGACCTCAAGTCGCAGAACCGGATCATCAGCGGCGCCGCGGAGCGGATCGCCGTCAATGCGCCCATCCAGGGCAGCGCGGCGGACCTCATGAAGATCGCGATGATCCGCGTCTCGCGGGGCCTCCGGGGGACCGGGGCGCTGCTCATCCTGCAGGTGCACGACGAGCTCGTCCTCGAAGTGCCCGAGGGGCGCGTGGACGCCTCCGCGGAGATCCTCCGGAAGGAGATGGAGGGCGTCCAACCCGAAATGAGCGTGCCGCTCAGGGTGGACGTCTCGCGGGGGGCCACGTGGGCCGACATGGAATAGCCGCCCTGCTGCTGGTTGCGCTCGGAGCGGCCTCCGCCCGCGCCCAGCAGGACAAGGCCAAGGACAAGGAACAGTCCAAGTGGAAGCTGGAGAGCGGCGGCAACACCGTCATCGAAGCCGCCAACGGTCTGTCGTGGCAGGAAGGCGACCTCCAGGTGACCTTCCTCACCGGCGGCGTGACCGTCCAGCGGCCCGACCTCCGCCTCCAGGCCGGGCGCGTGATGATGTGGAAGCGGAAAGAATCTTCCGAGCCCTACGACGAGATCTACGCCGAAGGCAACGTCATCTTCATGCGGGAGGGGCAGAAGCTCAACGCCGAGCGATTCTTCTTCAGCAACATCGACAAGAAGGGCGCGATCGTCGACGTCCGGCTCAAGGCGTACAGCAAGGACCTCAAGACGGACTTCTTCGCCATGGCCCGCGAGGCGCGCATCGACGCCGAGGGGGGGAAGATGGTGGCGGAGGACGTCCGGGTCACCAGCTGCTCCTACGGCGTGCCGCACTACCACTTGTCGGTCGGCCACGCCACGCTGCTGGGCAACGACCAGATGAAGATCGACGGGAAGAAGAGCTTCCATCTCGGCGACGACTGGACGGTCGACTTCGACGAGCTGATCCCCGAGTTCAGCGGGATTCCGTTCCTCTACGTGCCCGGCCTTTCCATCGGTCCGTGGCTGATGAACTTCCCGCTGCGGTCGATCCGCGGCGGCCACAGCCGCCGGTTCGGCAACTACATCTATTCCGACCTCGGCTCGCGGATCCGCCTCCGGGACGAGAACGGCAAGCTCCGCCCGTGGGGCGACGTCGACCTCAAAATCGACTGGCGCCAGGTCCGCGGCGAGGCCGGCGGCATCGAGCTGAACTACAAGTGGGGCGACTACAACGGCAATCTCGACACCTACTACCTCCACGACCTCGGACGCCGGCCCGGATCCGAGTTCGACGCCCAGTTCCCTCCGCTGGAACATCCCGACCGCGGCAAGGCCCACTGGTTCCACCGCCAGGAGCTCGACGAACACTGGCGCCTCGAGCTCGAAGCCTACTACCTCTCCGACCCCAGCCTCCTCCACGAGTTCTTTCCGAGGGAATTCAAGGAGGAGAAGGAGCCCGAGACCGCCGCCTATGTGCGCTGGCTCGACGGCAACCTCGGCGCCTTCCTCGAAGCGCGGATCCGCCTGAACGACTTCCAGACCCAGGACCAGTACCTGCCGCGGCTCGACTTCAACATCTTCGCGCTTCCGATCCTGGGGAGCCTCGCCGACAACGTGTACCTGACCGAGCGGTTCGACGTGGTCGACATCCGCCGGAAATTCGACGAGGACCTGAACCAGCACAGCGTCGACACCTGGCGCGTGGACGCGGTGACCGAGATCTTCCTGCCGCTGGAGTTCCGGTACTTCCAGGTCTCGCCGTTCATCCAGAACCGGCTGACGTACTACGAGCACGACCTGACGGACGATCCGAGGACCCGGGACCTCTGGACGGCCGGAGCCCGCGTGACCACGCAGATCCACGGCACCCATCCGGACCTCACCTGGGAGCGGGTCGGGCTGCGCGGGCTGCGGCACGTGATCGAGGTCGAGACCCGCTACACGAACAACTTCTTCAACACCCTGGACCCGGCCGAGCTGTTCCCGTACGAGCCTGTGGACCAGCTCGACCGGTTCGAGGAGGTGGCCTTCGAGGTGCGGCAGCGGTTCCTGACCAAGGACCCGACCAACAAGCCGTTCGAGTTCGCGACGCTGACGGTCGGGATCGAGTACTACCCGGACAGCCAGCGCGACACGACTTCCGCCAACGCCAACAACTTCTTCGCGCCGTTCAACTATATCCCCGTGACCGCCCATCCCGGCTCCGGAGTCTACGAGCGCCGGAACTGGTCGAACATCTTCTACGACTTCTCGCTGCGCCCGCGCAATTTGTTCACCCTTCACGGGTCGGGCGAGTATAATCCCCAATCTCACGCCGAGGAAGTTCGGGAGGTGGGAGTCACCGTCGCTCCCATCGAGGGATTCGTCGTCTCGGCGAGCCAGGTCCGGGTGAAGGGAGTCACCGATGCGGTCACGCTCGGCATGACCTGGGCGCTGACGCCCAAGTGGAGCGTGTCGGTGTCCGGCCAGTACGACTTCCGGACCGGGGAGTATCTCAGGCAGGAACTGGTGGTGTCGCGCGACTTCCACGACTTCGCGATCGAAGGGGTGTTCGAGCGGGACTTCACCCGCGACGAGAACCGCTTCCTGGTCGCCCTGGTCCCGAAGTTCCTCGGAAATTCGGGTCTCCGCCGAAGCCATCTGTACCGGCCGGGAAAGGGCATGGAAGTCGCCGGCGATCGCTGACCCGCCGGTCACCAGAATGGGACTTCGGACATGAACGTTTCGATCATCGGCACCGGGCACGTCGGACTGATCACGGGCGCCTGCCTCGCGGAGCGGGGCCACAAGGTCCTCTCCGTCGACAGCGACGAGCGCAAGATCAAGCTGCTGAAGTCGCGGAAGATGCCCATCTACGAGCCGGGCCTCGAGGCGCTCGTCGTGAAGAACATGAAGGCGGGCCGCCTCCGCTTCGGCGGCACCAACGCCGAGGCCGTCACGTACGGCAAGGTGATCTTCATCTGCGTCCCCACGCCGCCCACGGCCTCCGGCGGGGCGGACCTGTCGTACATCGAGGCGGTCTCGCGCGACATCGCCCGCGCGCTCGGCGAGTACCGGCTCGTCGTCGAGAAGAGCACCGTGCCGGTGCGGACCGGCGGCCACGTGAAGTCGGTGATCGGCAAGTACGCGATGAAGGGGATCGACTTCGACGTCGCCTCGAACCCGGAGTTCCTCCGCGAAGGGTCGGCGATCCAGGACACGCTCCACCCCGACCGCATCGTCTTCGGCGTCGAAACCCACCGCGCGGAGATGATCCTGCGGGACCTCTACAAGCCCTTCAAGGCGCCGATCGTCGTGACGGACATCAAGAGCGCCGAGCTGATCAAGCACGCGTCGAACTCGTTCCTGGCGCTGAAGATCTCCTACGCCAACGCCCTGGCCGCGGTCTGCGAGAAGGCCGGCGCGAGCGTGACGGAGGTGGTCCGCGGCATGGGCATGGACCAGCGGATCGGATCGAGCTTCCTGAACGCCGGGATCGGGTACGGCGGCTCCTGCTTCCCGAAGGACGTGGCGGCCTTCGAGTCGATCTCGCGCGACCTGGGCTACGACTTCGGCATCCTCCGCGAGGTGATGAAGGTCAACCAGGACGCCCGCGAGAGCTTCATCCGCAAGGTCGAGGAAGAGCTCTGGATCGTGAAGGGCAAGACGATCTGCGCGCTGGGCCTCTCGTTCAAGCCCAACACCGACGACCTGCGCGAGTCGGTCGGCTTGGCCGTCGTCCAGCGCCTGGCGGAGAAGGGCGCCAAGGTCCGCGCCTACGATCCTCAGGCGATGGAAAAGGCGAAGGCCCACCTGAAGGACGTGACCTTCTGCGGCAGCTCCCTCGAGGCGGCCCAGGGGGCCGACTGCGCGCTGCTCCTGACGGAATGGGACGAGTTTCGCGAGATCGACTGGAAGAAGATGAAGAAGGCGATGGCCCACCCGACGCTCGTCGACGGTCGAAACCTCTTCGATCCCGCCAAGATGCGCGAGCTGGGCTTCACCTACAGGAGCGTGGGAAGGCCATGAGCACCGCCGTCTATCCCGGCAGCTTCGACCCCATCACGAACGGACACCTCGACGTCATCAAGCGCGGCACCAAGGTCTTCGACAAGGTCATCGTCGCCGTCGGCGACAACCCCGCCAAGAAGGCGCTCTTCACCAAGGAGGAGCGCGTCGAAATGATCCGCGAGGTCACCCGGGCGTTCAAGAACGTCGAGGTGGACGGCTTCGACGGCCTCGTCGTCGACTACGTCCACAAGCGCAAGGCGACCGTCATCCTTCGCGGCATCCGCACGATCTCCGACTTCGAGTACGAGTACCAGATGGCGCTCACCAACCGCACGTTCGCGGCCGACATCGAGACGGTCTTCGTCATGGCGCACGAGGAGTACTCCTTCGTCAGCTCCCGCTTCATCAAGGAAGCGGCATCGATGGGCGGCGACGTCAGCTCCTTCCTCCCCAAGGAAGTCGAGAAGAAGCTCAAAGCGAAGTTCAAAAAGTAGGCGGTCAGCAGACAGCACTCAGGACACAGCAGTTCAGCAGTCGGGACCGGTCGGCGACAACAGCGCGAAGCGCCGAAACCCCCTCGAATCCTCATCGGGATGGAATCTGGAGAAAATTCCGAAATCAGTCGGATTCGCTGTCGAGTTTCTCCGGGATTCCTGCACTCCTCGGTAGAGGAGGTTCGACATGGGCGCCAAGAGCTTCAGGGACTTGATTGTCTGGCAGAAGGCCGATGCTCTGTCCCTGCTGATCTTCCAAATGACGAGGTCGTTTCCGCCGGAAGAGCAGTTCCGTTTGGTGAATCAGATGCTCACGGCGGCATCGTCGATCCCATCAAATATCGCCGAAGGGTTCGGTCGCTGGTCGCCGAAGGAGCGGGCAAGGTTCTACGAAATCGCTAAGGGATCCGACGACGAGCTGAAGGTTCACCTCAAGCAGGCCGCCGACAGGAACTACTGCACCCGGACAGGCAAGGCGATGGCGCTTGCGGACGAGGTCTGCGCCATGCTGTACGTCCTTCGCCGGAAGATCAAGGACGAAGATTTTGAGTCCCGGTGAGGGATCTCCCGCGGTGTGCTGAACTGCTGTGTCCTGAGTGCTGTGTGCGGACTGCTGGTCTACTTTTCCTCAATTACCTCGACGAAGTCGCCCTTCTGAATCTGATCGATCCGAAGGTCGCCGTCGGGTTTCGCCCATGAGCCCCAGTTCGCCACTTCGGTGATCATGACCGTGCCGATCTTCTGGCCGAGGCGCCGGACTTCGCAGTGCATGCCAATCTTGATGCCGTCCCGCTGGCGGATGTCGACCGCCAGCTTGCCGTTCTTGTCGTCGGAGAGCGCGACTCGGCCGGCGAGCGTCTTGTTGAGCTCCTTCACGTAGACCTGGTCGCCCTGCTCGGGGGGCATCTCCATCGAGCCGTCGACGACGTTGCCGACCGAGTGCTGCTTCTCGACCTTGTCGAGCCGCAGCTTCGCCTTGAACTTGCCGTCCTTGTAGACGTACATCAGCGCCGTCTGGCGGGCTCCGAGGGCGGTGCCGTAGTTGACGATGAAGCCGGCGCCCAGGCGGCCCTGGATCGTGTAGACGCCGTCCTTGGGCGCCTCGGGGACCTCGGGCTTGGGCTCGGCCTTGCCTTCCTCCTTCGACGGGGCGTGGTCGGCGATCTTGCGGATCGCGACGGCGAGGTCGTCCACCTTCATCTCGGCGATGCTGCCTTCGGTGATGACCACCTTGGCCATCCCCTCCTCGCCGCCGAGGAACTTCTCGACCGTGCCGAGGCCGAGGCGCGTCAGGCGGCTCTCGCCGCCGTTCTCATACGTCTCGCGATAGACCTCGAACTTGTATCCGACTTCGACCTTCTCCTTCTTGCCCACGTTGAGGGCGATGAAGTTCTCCTTCGCGTTGACGAAGACGAGCTTGGCTCGGATCGGCTTCACGGGGCCGTTCAGGTCGGGCTTCGGGGAGGGGCCCGGAGTCTTGGAGGGCGCGGGCTCGGTCGAGGGAGGCGCGTTGTTCTCGAGGAGCTTCACCATCTGGCGCAGCCGCTGGATCGTCTGCGCGTTCTCCAGCGCGGTCTGCTCGAGGAGGCTCAGCCGCTCCTGGAGCTCCAGGTTCTGCTTCTTGAGCTGGTCGAGCTCCTTCCGGAGGTCGTCCTGGGGCGGGGCCTGGAGCAGCAGGGGCACGATCAACGCCATCCAGAACATCGTCTCGCCTCCTTTGAAGGGCCGATATTATAGACGTGGGTTCGGGGTCAATCAACCGCAAACATTTGGAACGGGTTCGGGCTAGTTGCTAGAGTAGATCGGCCATGACTGAGCCTTTCCTGTTCACCCCCCGCACGAATATCCAGGAAGCTCTCGAGCTCGACGACCGCGTGGTCCAGGCCCTCCGGAGCCTCGGTCTCAAGTGCGTCCTGAAGGACGAGATGTGCGTCGCCGCCGCGGTCGAGACGCTCGCGGACGCCGCCCTCTATCACGACCTTCCGCTCGACCGGATCCTGGCGACCTTGAACGAACTGGGCATTTCGCGGAAGCCGCAGCCGGGCCCGGAAGGCCAGGCCCCCTGAACGACCTGCTCCATCGCCCGGTCCAGTTTATCAAGGGCGTCGGTCCCCGCCGCGCGAAGCTCCTGGAGCGGCTCGGGCTGCGCACCATCGACGACCTCCTGCACCATCTCCCCGCGCACTACTACGACCGGCGCGAGATGACGCCGCTCCCCGCGCTCCAGCGCGACGCTCTCGTCACCGTCCAGGGCGTCGTCCAGAAGATCCAGTCGACGCGGAAGCGGATCGACATCCTCGAGGTGACGATCGAGGACGGCGACGGCCACGCGGTCCTCGTCTGGTTCAACCAGCCGTTCCGCGAGAAGGAGTTCCGGATCGGCGACACGGTCGTCGCGTCGGGAAAGGTCCAGCAGCGGCGGACGCACGTCTCGGTGACGGAGTTCGAGATCCTGGGCGACGGGGAATCGCCGGTCCACGCCGCGGGTCTCGTGCCGTCGTATGCCGCGACCGAAGGCCTGAGCCGGCGGCAGGTGCGGTCGCTGGTTCGCGAAGCCCTCGAACAGGCGGCTTCGCTCGCCCCCGAAGTGATCCCTCCCGCGCTGCTCGGGAAGCGTGGGCTCTCCGGCGTCCGCCAGGCGCTCCATCAGATCCACGAGCCGGCGACGCCCGCGGAGGCGGAGGCGGGACGACGCCGGTTCGCCTATGAGGAATTCTTCCGCCTGCAGGCCGAACTGGCGCTCCGGCGGCGGTCGGTGAAGCGCGAAACGGCGGGACGGCGCATCGAGGTGCCCGACAAGCTCGACTTCCGCATCCGGACGCTCTTCCCGTTCAAGCTGACGGGCGCGCAGGATCGGGCGATCGTCCAGATCCGCAAGGACCTGTCCGCCGGACCCCCGATGAACCGTCTCCTCCAGGGCGACGTGGGGGCGGGAAAGACGATCGTCGCCGCATACGCGCTGCTGGCCGCCGTGGGCCGGCGCGCGCAGGCGGTCCTCATGGCGCCCACCGAGATCCTCGCCGAGCAGCACGCGCGGACGTTCAGCCGCCTGCTGGACGGGTCCCGCGTCCGCATCGCCTTCCTGGGAGGCGGCCTGAAGGGCAAGCCGCGCGAGCATCTCCTCTCTTCCGCGGCGAAGGGCGAGATCGATCTCCTCATCGGCACCCACGCGGTGATCGAGAAGGACGTGACCTTCAAGCACCTCGGGCTCGCGGTCATCGACGAGCAGCAGAAGTTCGGCGTCCTCCAGCGCGCCGCGATCGGCCGGAAGGGCGACCGGCCCCACGTGCTGGTCATGACCGCGACGCCGATCCCGCGGACGCTCGCGCTGACGCTCTACGGCGACCTCGACCTGACGGTGATCGACGAGATGCCGCCGGGCCGGCAGGACGTCCGGACGATGTACGTCCCCGCGGCGGGGAAGCGCGACAAGCTGGCGTTCATCCGCCAGAAGCTTCGCGAGGGGCGCCAGGCCTACTTCGTCTATCCGCTGGTCGACGAGTCGGACAAGGTCGCGCTCCAGTCCGCGATGAAGGCCCACCAGGAGCTGACCGGCGTCTTCAAGGAGTTCCGGGTCGGGCTGCTCCACGGGAGGATGAAGCCGGAGGAGAAGGACGCGGTGATGGGCGAGTTCCGCGCCGGCCGCGTCCACGTGCTCGTCTCGACGATGGTGGTCGAGGTCGGCATCGACGTCCCCAACGCGAGCATCATGGTGATCGACCACTGCGAGCGGTACGGGCTGTCGCAGCTCCACCAGCTGCGGGGCAGGATCGGCCGGGGCCCGTACGAGTCGACGTGCATCCTGTTCGGGAAGAGCAACGAGCGGATCGAAACGTTCGTCTCGACGACGGACGGATTCCGGATCGCGGAGGCGGACCTGCGGCTGCGCGGGCCCGGCGAGCTGCTGGGCACGCGGCAGAGCGGGCTGCCCGAGCTCAAGGCGGCGCGGCTCGTGGAGGACGCCAAGCTCCTCGAGCAGGCGCGCGAGGACGCCTTCGCGCTCGTGGCCCGCGACCCGAGCCTCGCCTCGGCGCCGGCGCTCCGGGACCTCCTGGCCCGGGGCCGGTCGGCCTCTCTGCTTCACGTCGGCTGACCGCCGATACATCGGTATGGAAGGAACGGCCGGGCTTGTGTATGGTATCGCTCCAGTGAGCTCAGGAAACGGCGAGCATCTCCTCCAGGTCGAGGCGGTCTCCAAGGTCTACGGCAAGCGCAAGGTCGTGGACCAGGTGAGCCTGCAGGTCGACCGGGGCGAAGTCGTCGGCCTCCTCGGCCGCAACGGCGCCGGGAAGACCACGACCTTCCGCATGGTGATCGGCATCGTCAAGCCGAATGGCGGACGGATCCTGTTCCGCGGCGACGCGGTCACGCGGATGCCGATCTACAAGCGGTCGCGGAAGGGCATCGGCTTCCTTCCGCAGGAGAAGTCGGTCTTCCAGCGCCTGACGGTGGAGGAGAACCTGCTCGCCGTGCTGGAGACGCGCAAGGACGTGGTCGGCGACCGCCGGACCCGCGCCCAGGAGATGCTGGCGGAGTACGGCCTGACGAAGGTCTCGTCCCAGAAGGCCTACACGCTGTCCGGCGGCGAGACGCGACGCCTCGAGATCTGCCGCGCGATGATCACCAATCCGTCGATCCTGATGCTCGACGAGCCGTTCTCCGGCGTCGATCCGATCGCGGTGAAGGAGCTCCAGAAATTCATCCGGGGGCTGCGCGACCGCGGGATCGGCGTGCTGCTCACGGACCACAACGTGACGGAAACACTTCGGATCGTCGATCGCGCGTATATAATCAACGACGGCAAAGTTCTCGCGGACGGCCCGCCGGACAAGCTGGTGGCCGATCCGATTGTGCGCCAGACCTACCTCGGCGAGGATTTCCGCTTGTAGCCATGAGCACGGCCCGCGAACTCAAGTTCCTCGTCCTCGTCTTCGGCCTCGTCCTGGTCCTGGTGTCGATGTTCCTCCGGAAGGGCGAGCGCATCAAGGGCGTGGCCTTCATCGTGGGCTGGCTCGTTCCGGGCGCCGGCCACGTGCTGCTGGGGAAGTGGCGGAAGGGCCTCTTCTTCTTCGGGCTGCTGGGCGTCACCTACCTGTTCGGGATGTGGATCGCGGGCTTCCGGCCCGTGTCGTACGACGACAACCCGTTCTACTTCGTCGGCCAGTACGGCTCGGGGATCACGCTGCTGATCTCGAAGCTTCGCGGGGCCGAAAAGGCGATCGTCCGGGAGGGGATCCAACCCAGCTGGTTCGATCCCGGCCTGCTGTACGTGTGTGTCGTCGGTTTGCTGAATCTCGTGATCATGATGAACACGCTCGACCAGAAGGTCGAGGCCCCCTCCTCCGCGGCTGCTCCGGCGTCGCCTGTCGCCCCGGCGGCTGCGGCGCCTCCGCCGCCGGCCGCGGCCCCCGCTCCCGTTCCTGCCGCACCTCCTCCCGCGCCGGAGAAGGCGACATGAACGGGATCAGCTACCTCGTCCTGTTCTTCCCGATCGTGCTGGTGATCCTGCTGGTGCTGGAGACGTGCCGGTCGGACGATCCGAAGAAGATCGTGAAGAGGGCGTTCGCCAACTTCGGAGTCCTCACCGCCGTTCTGGTGCTCGGCGGCGCGTTCGTCTACGTCATCAATCGCTGGTTCTAAGAGAGAACCAGCAGACAGCACCCGGCACTGGGCACACAGCATTTCAGCACACAGCCGGAGGGCTTCCTGCGCGCCTTTTCCCGGATTGCGCTCGGACGCGGGTCCCGCCCTGTAAGTCGGCTACCCAAACCAGACGGGAGATTCCGGCGCTTCGCGCCGTTTTCGTTGAGCACGACTGCTGGACTGCTGCTGTGCTGAGTGCCGGGTGCTGAGTGCTGAAAACCGTGGTTATTGCAAGCAGCTAGCGAATGAGGTGGAACCATCTTCCTTGGGGCCACCAGATCCACAGCGCCTTCCCGACGATGAACTTCTCGGGGACCTGGCGGAACTCCTTTTCCTCCAGTTCGTGGTCGAGCATCTCGCGGGTGATCGCGATCTCGTTGCCGTGCTCGTCGCCGTCGATGGCGTAGGCCGGGGGCTCGGAGAGGCCGAGCTTCTCCTGGAGCTGGCGGTTGAAGCGCGAGTAGGGCTCGTTCACCTGCTGCGACTCGCAGACGATCTTGCGGCCGTCCTTCAGCAGGAACGTCCGCTGCACCCAGGCCCGCGAGTCGTGGCTGTTGGCGACGTTGTCGCCCATCATCAGGTAGTGCCCCGGGTTGATCCGGTACGGCTCGTCCTCGCGGAGGCCGCGGGTCCGGTCGTTCTTCCCCTTGTAGTAGATGTCCCGGCCGATCCCGAGGTTCTTCACCCGGAACGTCACGTCGCGCGTGCCGAACGCGATGCGCCAGTCGGGCCGCTCCGTCACCGGGAGCGTGTAGCGGTCCGTGTCCTTGTCCTTGTCGATCGTCGTGATGAAGACGTGCTTCGCCCGCTCGCCGTCGTTGATCCGGACGGTGGCGACGCCGTCGAAGATCGACAGGTCGAGCTTGAACTTCTTGTCCTGGGTGAGCTGGACGTTCTTGATGTCCACCTGGGCCGTGGGCTTTCCGCTCTCGCTGCCGGGCTTGTAGTGGTAGAGCCAGCTGCTGCCGTCGGTGTCGAGCACGGCCTCGAAGCGGCCGTAGGAATTGACCACCTCGGCGAAGACCTGCCCCTTGGGGCTCGTGATCTCGAAGTCGAAGACGATGCGGACGTCGTCGACGGGCGTGCCGGCGCCGTCCTGGATGTAGTGCTCGCCCGGGTTGGACGGAGAGTGGTACGAGAAGGCGATCGAGCGCTCGTCGTGGACCTTCTCGTAGGTCGCGAGCTCGTTGTCCTGGATGACGTAGTCGGCCGGGGCCTTGCGGTCGGCCGGCTTGGAGGGCTCCCACGCGTTCTGGAAGTCCTCCTTCTTGTGGAGGTAGCCTTCGGTCCGCTTCGCCGGGTCGATCCAGATCGAATCCTGAGTGCGGAGGGTCCGGCGGGCGATCTGGAACGCGGGGTCGCCGGGCTTCTTCACGAAGAGGTTCCCGCGATGGATCATGATCTCCTCGTCGGGCAGGCCGACGACGCGCTTGATGAAGTTCTTGGCCTGGTTGAGAGGGAACTTGAAGACCAGCACGTCGTACCGCTCGACGGGCGAGAACGAGTAGAAGTACTTCGTGACCATGATGCGGTCGCCGCTGGCCGTGTCCTGGCCCGACGGGGGGGCGGGGGGCACGTGGTAGTCGCCGAACGTGCAGCCGGCGCGCGAATGGTTGTCGCTGACGTCGCCGAGCAGCGTGGGCTCCATCGAGCTCGACGGGATCTTGAAGACCTCGATGCAGAAGCAGCGGATCACCAGCGCCATGATGAAGGCGATGATGATCGCCTCGATGTTCTCCTTCACCCACACGCCGAACGACTCGGGCTTCTTTTCCGGGCGCCGGGCGTCGCCCGGCGTCCGGGGCGGGCTCAGGGCCACGAGGAGCACGCCGATGAGCACCGCGGGGCCGAGGTAGACCGGGGTGAAGCCGCCGTGGAGGACCCGGAGGACGATGCCGATGAAGGACCCCCATGCGACGTACTGGCCGAGGATGTAGCCCCACCGCTGACCCAGGAACACGCCCACGGGCGGCAGAAGTCCGCCTGCGATCAGCACGGCGGCGAAGACGGTCCAGACGCTGTTGCCTTCGCGGAACGAGACGATGAGCCCCGCGATCGGCACCGTCTGGAGGAGGATCAGCAGCGCGCCGGCGGCCAGCACGCGGTTGCCCTTGAACACCGTCTCGAGCGGCGTGGCGGCGGACGGCGCCGGCGGCGGCGAGTCGCCCGGGTCGGGCGTCGGGGCGGTCTTCAGGCTCATTCGACGTCGTCTCCGGACTTGAGCACGGCCATGAAGGCGCTCTGCGGAATCTCCACGTTGCCGACGTTCTTCATCCGCTTCTTGCCTTCCTTCTGCTTCTCGAGCAGCTTCCGCTTGCGCGAGATGTCGCCGCCGTAGCACTTCGCGATCACGTTCTTGCCCACCGAGCCGATGTCCTCGCGGGCGATGATCTTGCCGCCGATCGCCGCCTGAAGCGCGATCTCGAACAGCTGCCGGTGGATCTCCTTCTTCAGCGTCTTGAGGATTTTACGTCCTTTATACTCCGCTGTCTCCTTATGGAGGATGATGCTCAGGGCGTCCACCTCGTCCCCGGCGACCAGGATGCGGAGCCGGCAGAGATCGGCGGGCTCGTACCCGGTCGCGTGGTAGTCGAGCGTGCCGTAGCCGCGGGTGATCGACTTCAGCTTGTCGTAGAAGTCGTACACGATCTCCGCGAAGGGCATCTTGTAGTGGATGATGACCCGGGTCTTGGAGATGTACTCGGTCTTGAGGTAGACGCCGCGCCGTTCCTGGCAGAGCGACATGATCGGCCCGATGAACTCCGCGGGGATGATGATCGTCGCGCGGACGATCGGCTCGCGCCACTCCTTGATCATCGCCTCGTCGGGCAGCTTCGCCGGGTTGTCGACCCGCATCACCTTCAGGCCTTCGTGGGTCTGCGCCACGATCTCGTAGGTGACGTTGGGCGCGGTCTGGATGATGTCGACCTTCTCCTCGCGCTCGAGGCGCTCCTGAACGATTTCCATGTGCAGGAGGCCCAGGAAGCCGCAGCGGAAGCCGAAGCCCAGCGCTTCGCTGGTCTCCGCCTGCCACTTGAAGCTGGAGTCGTTCAGGCTCAGCCGCTCCAGGGCCTTCTTCAGGTCCTCGTAGTCGGTGTCCGCGGTGGGGTAGAGGCCGCAGAAGACCACCGGCAGCGGTTCCTGGTATCCGGGGAGCGGCTTGATCTCCCTCCCGACCGGACCTGCGGCCGTGATCGTGTCCCCGACGCGGACGTCGGCGATCGTCTTGATGTTCGCCATGATGTAGCCGACCTGGCCGGCGGTGAGCTGGGGGACTTCGACCATATGGGGCTTGAAGAGGCCGGTGTATTCGACCTCGTATTCCTTGTCGGTGCCCATGAAGCGGATCTTGTCCCCGCGCTTCACGGACCCGTCGATGAGGCGGACATAGGAGACGACGCCGCGGAACTCGTTGAATTCGGAGTCGAAGACGAGGGCTTTGAGAGGCGCGTTGATGTCTCCCTTGGGAGCGGGGACGAGCATGAGCACCGCTTCCAGCAGCTCCTCGACGCCGTCGCCGGTCTTCCCGCTGATCTTGAAGACCTCGCCCCGGCGGATGCTCAGGGTGTGCTCCATCTCCTCGAGAGATTCGTCGATCTGGGCGGTCTGCATGTCGATTTTGTTGAGCGCGGGGACGATTTCCAGCCCGCCCTCGATGGCAAGCAGGGCGTTCGCCACCGTCTGGGCCTGGACGCCCTGGGTGCAGTCGACCAGCAGGATGGCCCCTTCGCAGGCGGCGAGGGACCGCGACACCTCGTAGTTGAAGTCGACGTGCCCCGGCGTGTCGATCAGGTTGAGCCGGTAGCCCTTCCAGTCCATGGCGACGGCCTTGGCCTTGATCGTGATGCCGCGCTCCCGCTCGAGCGAGTTCGAATCGAGATGCTGCGCCTTGATGTCGCGGTTGGCGACCGTGTTCGTCAGCACGAGGATGCGGTCGGCCAGCGTGGACTTTCCGTGGTCGATGTGGGCCACGATGCAGAAATTTCGGATCTTGTCGATGCTCATGAGGAACTTTCAGTCCGGGAACTATATACGGAAGGCCTAGACCTTCGCCGAGGTGGGCTCCCGGATTTCGCGGGTTTCGAATTTGCGCGCCGCCCAGAGCGCCGCGCCGAGCCAGCCCGCGTCGTCGCCGGGGATCTGCGACGCCTCGATGCGGATCTTTCCGCTGAAGACATCGAAGATCTTGCGATTCGCGGACTGGCGGACCCTTTCGAGAAGAAACTCGCCGGCGAGCGCCATGCCGCCCGCGAGGACCACGACGTCGGGGTAGAGGGTCTGGATCGTGTTGGCGATGCCGGTCGAGAGCCCCTCGACGGACCAGTCGACGACGGCGAGCGCCTCCGCGGCGCCGTTCTTGGCGGCGTCGAAGCAGTCCTTGGCGGAGCCGCGGCCGTACTTCTTCGCCACGGCGGTGGCGGAGGCGAACTGTTCGACGCAGCCCTTCTGGCCGCACCCGCAGGCGGGGCCGTTCGGGTCGATGATCGTGTGGCCGAGCGCGCCGGCGGCGCCGGTCGCGCCGATCCACAAATCGCCGTTCAGCACGATGCCGCCGCCCACGCCGGTCCCCAGCGTGTAGAGGACCAGACTCCGCGAGCCGCGGCCCGCGCCGGCGACCATCTCGCCCCAGGCGGCGCAGTTCGCGTCGTTTTCCATGTACGTGGGCATCCCGAGCCGGTTGCCCAGCATCTGGGGGAAGCGGACGTTGATCCAGCCCGGCAGGTTGTGCGCCTTCATCAGGATCCGGCGCTCGAGGTCGAGCGGGCCGGGGACGCCCGCGCAGGAGGCGCTCACGTCGCCGGTCTTCTTCTGCAGCGTTTCGGCCGCCTCGCCGATCCGCTGGACCGTGTTCTGGGGTCCGAGGTCGGGCCTCGTGGGGATCGAGATCGTCCCCTTGATTTCGCCCGCCCGCGTGCAGACGCCGAGTTTGACGAACGTTCCGCCGAGATCAATGCCCAGGAAGAGGTCGGTCATGCTGTTCGCGGGAGATTTAATCAAAAATGAGCCCGGAACACAATCGGGGGGCAACCTGTAACTCTTGATTCCCCGTTTCGTCTCCTCATAATGGCTTCATCAAGGAGGGGATGGTTCTGGGAGTTGCACCGCTGATCGCCCTGACCCTCGCTACACTCGCTGTTTCCTCGCCTCTCGCCGCTCAGGAGCAGAAGAAGTTCCTCGAGGAGGAGCGGCGCAAGGAGATGGACGCCCGCCCGAAGCCCGATCCGGACATGATCCAGCCGATCCTCTGGGACGCCGGCGGATGGCTCCACCTCCAGTTTGATTATCTCGAAGATCCGCCGTTCCGCGACAAACGGACCGATCGCTATGTCGACCTGCGCCTCTGGGGCGAGCTCCGGGTCGACCGGATTTACACCGCGTACGTCCGCATCCAGACCGACTACGTGGACTTCAACAAGGGCGACCAGTTCCAGGGCAGCTCCGACAATGCGTTCCGCTGGCCCCACCTGGACCAGGCCTACCTCCAGGCCGACTGGACCGAGAACACGCACGGGCTGCTCCTGAAGGCCGGGCGAGAGTTCGTGTCGCTGGGCAGCGGGCTGCTCTACAACGGGGTCGCCTACGCCCTGCAGGGCATTTACGACGCGGAGCAGTGGGCCGTCCAGGCGTGGATCGCCCATTCGATCCACCACGAGGACGACATCGACCAGTCGCGTCCCAATCCCAACGACAGCCTCCGCATCTTCTTCGGGCTCGAGGCGGATCTGCTCCTGACCGGCAGCCACCGCGCCTACGCGATGTTCCTCCTCGAGCACGACATGAACCGCGAGCAGGTCGCCGTCCAGGACTGGGACTACAACGCGAACTACTTCGGGCTCGGCGCCCGCGGGACCATCGTGGCCGGGTGGGGCTACTCCGCCGAGGGCGTCCTCGAATTCGGCCGCACGGCATCGGTCGGCACGACGTCGAAGGATCCGATCCTCGCGTTCGCGTTCCTCCTCGCGACGGACTACCAGTTCCAGGGGCCGATGGAGCCGTCGATCCGGCTTTCGTACATGTACGGCTCCGGCGACTCCGACCGCGGGAGCCCCACGGACATGGCGGCGGGGAATCAGGCGGGGACGACGGACACGAGCTTCCTCTCGTTCGGATTCGTCCAGACCGGCTTCTCCCTCTTTCCGCGCGTGGCCAACATCCACATCCTGCGGCTGGGGGGCACGATCCGTCCGCTGGAGTCCGTCGAGGCGTTCCACAAGCTGGAATTCGGCGTATTCGGGTACTACTACCGGAAGGCGAACTCGCAGGAGCTGATCTCCGACTCGCGGGCGTTCCTGAACAACAACGACATCGGCAAGGAAGTCGACGTCGTCCTCCGCTGGAGGATCTTCTCGGACCTCGGGTTCAGCCTGAACTACGGCGTCTTTTTCCCGGGGAAGGCGTACCAGGATCGCGGCGCGCGGAATTTCCTGAGCGCCGGGGTCACGTACAGTTTCTGAAGAGCCGACGATGAGCAGATGGAGATTCGCGGCCCTGGCGGCGGCCCTGCTCGCAGGGGTGCCGCTCCTCGCGCAGGATAAGTCCCCTGCGCCTCCGGCGAAGGAGAGCCGCACCGCGTATCTGCGGCGCATCTTCGAGAAGGACCGCGCGACGTACGGCGACGCCTGCCGCGCGATCCTGTCGGTGATCAAGGGCGAGCACACCGACGCCGACTTCGCCGCGAACGTGGGCGACCTGACGGGCCGCGGCGTGGTGAGCGCCGACTGGGGGCTCACCGAGGCGAGCCTGCTGACGAAAGGCACGCTCGCCTACATGGTCTGCCAGGCGCTCGACGTCAAAGGCGGCGTCACGATGCGGCTGTTCGGCATCAACCGGCGCTACGCGCTGCGCGAATGCATCCACCGCCGCCTCATCGAGCGCGGAACGGTCGACGAGTACGTCACCGGCCGCGAGCTCATCGACGTCGTGACGAACGCCGCGGTCCACCGGGAGCAGGGTCACACCGACTCGCAATTCAAGTGATGACGCGCATCGCGATCGTCCTGGTCCTGGCGATGGGGGTCGCCGCGGGCGCGCAAGAAGCCGCCAAGCGCGAGGATCTGGAGGCGACGCTCGTCGCGTTCAAGGGCACCGTCGACGTGAAGCGGCCCGAGGACAAGGACTGGGTCGCGGCCGAGCGGAACATGAAGCTGAAGCGCGGCTCGGAGATCTGCACGTCGGTGGCGTCGGCCGCGACGCTGCTCTTCACCGGCAACCTCAAGGTCGAGGTGCGGGCGCTGACCCAGGCGCGGGTCGACGAGCTCGCCAAGCAGGGCGGGGCGGTGAACGCCGACGTCCGGCTGAAGTTCGGCGCAATCGAGGTGGACCTCCAGAAGGGCGATCTGCGCACGGACATGAAGGTGTCGGCGCCCAACTCGACGACGTCGGTGTCCGGCTCCAACGGCATCGTGCGCGCGCCCGCGACCGAGGGCGGATGCCGCATCACCCTCCGGACGACGACGGGGACGTGGAACCACGACGCGTCCGGCGTGGGCCGCGGCGTCTTCGGGGAGAACGTCGCGGACAACTACGGCAACCAGCTGCGCGACTTCCGCGCGCTCGCGGACAGCCACGATTTCATCGACTTCTTCGGACGGGACCGCTTCGAGCTGTACCAGTCGCGGTTCACCACCAAGGCGGGCGACGCCGCGCCGTGGGATGTGCCGTTCTTCGACTTCGTCAACAACAGCCCGACGTCCCCGCGAAACAAGCGGGCGTCGGGCCTGCCGTTGCCTCCGGGGGTGCCGTGATGAAGCGCGCGCTCTGGATTCTCCTGCTCTTCGGGGTAATCGTGCCGGGCGCGACCGGGCAGGACTCCCGGAAGGCGGTCGCGGTGGGTCCGGGCGGGTCGTCTCCCAGCTCGGACTACGTCTGGGTCACGGTCAACGACACGAGCGGAATCAACATCAACAGCGTCATGATCCGCACCACGAACGGCACGGCGGTGAAGGACCTGGCGAACGCGGATGTGCAACTCACCGGCATCTCCTACCAGTTCAATCGGCCGTACGATATCGTGGGTTCGCCGCTCCACCATCGCGTTTTCGTGTCCAATCAGGGCACCGGCACGGTGACGGTGGTGAACTCGGATACGCTGAAGGCGATCGGCGTCGTCCCGCTGGCGAACGCCACCTCCGCCAAGGGGATGAGCCTGTCGGAGGATGAAAGCACCCTGTTCATCGCGGGTCACAGCACGGCGGGCCCCGCGGTGTGGCGTCTGTCGACGACGACCCTTGCGACGGACGCTGCGCCGATCGGCCAGCGAAACGACGCGACCCACGACGCCGAGGACTGCGTCGTGATCCGCGCGGCGAACACCGGCGGAACGGGGAACGGTCCGGGGAAAGTCTATTTCTCGGTCCAGGCTTCGGGCGCCGCGGGAGGGTTTCCGGGAGTCATCGGCATCATCGACGTGCAGGCGCTTCCCGCGACGCCGCCGTTTCCCGCTCCGACGTTCGTCCCGGTTCAGGCCGCCCCTCTGGCGGAGGTCGCCGCTCCGACCAACATGGATCGCGCCCCGGACCATTCCGCCGTCTACGTTGCCTGCACCAAGGTGGCCACGTTCGGCGCCGATCTCCGGCTGATCCGGATCAATCCGCTGACGGACGCCATGACGACCCAGGTGGTCAAGGCCGTCTCCGCGGACAACACCCAGAATCTCGTGACGGATGTGAGCTTCGCCACGATCGGCGGAGTCCCCAAGGGAGTGATCCTGAATTTCGAGAACGACGCCCTGGCCGGCATCATCCAGGTGACCCAGGAAATCGACATCAACGGCGTCGCCGTCGCCGGGACCCGCCAGGCGGCGAATCAGGGCGCGTTGACGGGACCGCTGTCGGTCCGCCTCTCCTCGCAATCGCAGCAGATGTTCGTCGGGGATATCCAGGGCACGGGGAACGGCTATTCGCGGTACGACGCGACGGCCAGCCCGCCGACCCTGCAGGCTCCCCAGGAGACCGCCGTGGGGGCGCGCTGCCTTTATTTCGCCGTCATGCCGACTCCCTCCCTGGTCGTCAGCGACATCTGTCCGCGCGCGGGCGTGGCCGGCGCGTCGGCGGTCGCGACGGTTTACGGCGCCGGGTTCACGTCGGGCATGACCGTTCGGTGCGGTGGCACGACCCTGCCGGCGACCTTCGTCGATGCGAATACCATCACCGTGGATTTCGGAGGCCGACCCGTCGGACTGCTGGACATCCTGGCGATCGACGGCCAGAACTTCGCTCGGGGGGGATTGGATCTCTTCTATCAGAACTATGCGCCGCCGCCGAAGACCCGCCTCGCGGGGGCTGCGGGCACGCAACTCGTCCTGCCGTCCGCCTTGCAGGGCTATCGCATGGTGTCCTTTCCGCAGTATGCGACGCTGACCAACCTGAAGGCGGCGCTGGCCGCACAGCTGGGGCCGTACAACCCGGTGCTGTATCGCGTCTTTTTCTACCGGAATGGCCGCTACGTCGAGATCAATCAGCTGGCCGACGACGGGTGCGACCTGGCGGGCGAGTCGTTCTGGATTCTGACCCGGAATGGGGGAACGCTGACCCTGACGGACCCCGACGTCCGGCTGAACGATGGGGCCAGCAACCGCGTCATCCCGATCAATCCGGGATTCAACATGATCTCCCTGCCTCAGATGAATGCCGGGGGCACGGGCGGAACGATGCCGTGGGGCTCGATGCGGGTGACGGCCAATCCCCTGATTTTCAACCCGGCGGCACCCGGCGGCCCGGTGCTCGTCACGACCGCCCAGGGCCTCGCGATCGTCGAACAGGCGGTCGAACTGCAGAATGGCGCCTACATTCTCGCGAACAACCTGATCGCGGGTCAGGGGTACTGGATCAATAACGTGACCTCTCAGCCGGCGTACCTGGTGTTCCAGCCGGGACTCGTGACCAAGCCGGCCGTGATGGCCGCGGTCGCCGGGGTCGCGCCGCCCGCGGGCAGCATGCCGCCGTCTCCTCCCTCGGGGGGGATCTCCGAGTCCGGGTCGAGCTGCGGCCTGATGGGCCTCGAGGCGCTCCTCGTCCTTTTGATGGGCCGCGGCGTATCGCGGTCGCGGCGACTTCGTCGATGGGTCGCGTGAGGAACGCGGTCTCCACCCGGCGCTACCGTCTCCGCCGCGCCATCGAACGCGGCGACCCCCGCCTCGGGATGATCGTGGGCGTCGTCCTCGCCGCGCTCTCCGCCGGCGTCTTCGTCCGCCGCGACCTCGTTCCGCCGGCCGAACGCCTCGAGCAGCTGGCGCTCGACGTGGGATTCCGCCACCGCACGCCGATCCGGGAATCGGACAAGATCGTGCTCGTCGACATCGACGACACTTCCATCCGGCGGTTCGCCTGGCCGTTGAATCGGAAGTCTTACTCCCAGGCGCTCCTGGCGCTCGACCGGCTCGGCGCGCGCCAGGTGGCGTTCGACGTCGAGTTCAAGATCGTGGCCCCCACGAAGGAGGGCTTCGATGCGGACACGGGGGAGTACCTCCTGAAGGACGAGGACCGCGCGCTGCGCTTCGCCATCGCCCGAAGCGGGAAGGTGACGCTCGCGTACCACGTCGAATCCCAGGACCGCCTCCCCCCCGAGCTTCTGCCGTACGTGCCGAAGCTGCGGGAGGTGTTCGCGAAGAATCCGTCGGCGGGCGAGGACGAGGTCGTGCGGAACACCGGCGCGCCGGCGGCGGCGGTTCGCGCGAACCTGGAGCGGCTGCGGGAACAGGTTACCTCGCTGCTGGTCGCCGATCTCCTCGAACGTCGGCCCGACCTGCCGTTCCCCGAGGTTCGGAAGGCGCTGCTGCCGCAGTACTCGGCCAACCGCCACGGCGTCGAGGTCGGGGTCCTCCAGGCGGCCTACTGGCAGTGGAAGGCGGTGAAGACGCTCGAGGCCAAGTCGATCCCGGTCCGGGCGGAGCCGGCGCCGCCGCCGCGGCTGGCGCAGTGGCGGGGCGTGGTGCCGCCGCTGCCGGCGTTCCTTGAGCACGCGCGAGGGGTCGGATGCGCGAGCTCGGAGCCCGACGCCGACGGCGTGATGAGGCGGCCCTGGACCTGTCTCGCGGTGGGCGGCCGCTACCACCCTTACCTGGGCCTGCAGGTCGCGCTCCAGGAGATGGAGACGGCCGAGGAGCGGGTCGAAGCGGTGCTCCACCCCGATGCGGTCGAGATCGTCCGGATCGGGCGCGCTGACGGGGCTCGCCGGGGGGAGGTGCGGCTGCCGCTCGACGCCGAGGGGCGCCTGCTCGTGAACTGGGCGGGGAACGGACGACGGAACCGGCGCGGCCCGGAGGAGTCTTTCACCCACCTGCCGTTCGTCAAGGCGGTGGAGTTCTACCGGAGACGCTATGAGGTGCTGGACACGAACGTCCGGGATGTGATCAAAGGACTCGCCGACGAGCAGAAGAAGGAGCTCGAGGCGGAGAAGTATCTCCGGAACAGCGACCGCTACCAGAAACTTCTGAAGGGCGAGATCGAGGCGCCCCTCGAGGAGGTTCGCGCGATCGAAGAGCGGATGGACAAGTACCGGGCGAAGATGGTCGACGAATTCCGGGCCGAGCTCGGCAGGATCGACGAAGGACTGAAGGCCATCACCTCCGCGCGGATCCGGGAGAACACCCTGAAGGAACGGGCCAGGTGGGCCGAGGTGGTGGCGCAGCTTACGGACGCGGACGAGGCGGAGAAGAAGCTGCGGCCGCTCGTCGAGGGCCGGATCTGCCTGATCGGCTCGGCGTCCACCGCGAGCGGCGACCTGCACGCGACGCCGCTGGGGCCGTCCACGCCGGGCGTCGACGTCCACGCGAACGTCGCGAACATGGCGCTGACCGGCCAGGTCCTCCGCGTGGTCCCGACCTGGGCCAACTTCCTCATCCTCTTCGCGACCGGCCTCCTGGTGTCGTTCTACGTCACCCACTGGCAGACGTTCGGCAGCGCGATCGCGACGGGCGCGACGATCGCCGCGTCGGGCGGGCTCTTCTGGGCGCTCTTCACCGGCCCGGCGATCCTGGTGCCGGGCGCGGGGCCGGTCGTCACGGCGGTCCTGACGTTCGCCGGCGTGACGGCGTACAAGGAGCTCCTCACGCAGCGGTCGAAGCGCAAGCTCCAGCGCGAGCTCGAGAAGAACACGAGCGCGGAGCTGGTGAAGATCCTGCTGGAGCACCCGGAGTTCCTGTCGGAGCCGCGGCGGATGACCGGGACGTTCTTCTTCTCGGACGTGAAGTCGTTCACGTCGATCACCGAGAAGATGGACGCCGACGTGCTGTTCCCGTTCATCAACCGGTACCTGGACCGGGTGACCCAGGAACTCCGGACCCACCAGGCGTTCGTCGACAAGTACATCGGCGACGGCATCATGGCGCTCTTCGGCATCCCGGTGCCGACGCCGGACCACGCGCGGCTGGGGTGCAAGGCGGCGCTCGACTGCCAGGCGGCGCTCCGGCCGCTCAACGCGGAGTTCAAGCTCGAAGGGCTGCCCGAAGTGAAGATGCGCATCGGCATCCACAGCGGGGAGGTGCAGGCGGGGAACGTCGGCTCCCTCGAGCGTTCGAACTACACCGTGCTCGGCGACAACGTCAACCTCGCGGCGCGGCTCGAGGGGGCGAACAAGGAGTACGACACCTCGGTGATGATCAGCGAAGCGACGTGGGAGCTGGTGGCGGGGAAGTTCGTCGCGCGGGAGCTCGACACGATCCGCGTGGTGGGGAAGCGGAAGCCGGTGAAGATCTTCGAGCTGCTGGCGTCGGTCGGCGACCCCGTCCCGATGGAGCCGGCGTTCCTCGAGGCCTACGGCGCCGCGCTGGCGATCTTCAAGGACCGGCTCTGGGCGGAGTCGATCGTCGCGTTCGAGAAATGCCTGGAGATGAAGCCCGGGGACAAGCCGTGCCGGGTCTACGTCGAACGGGCGAAACTCTTCCAGGCCACGCCGCCGCCGCCCGATTGGGAAGGCGTCTTCGAGCTCACTTCGAAGTGACCGGGTCGTCGTAGGTCAGCTGGACGCCCGCTTTCTGCAGCGCCTGGAGCAGCGGCGAGTAGATCTTCGCGAGCGTGCTCTCCCCGCTTCCCTGGCCGGTCGACTGCGGCCCGAGGTAGCGGTAGTGGATGCCGGGGCCCGACGCCTCGCGCCGGCCGGCCATGACGAATCCGCCGAAGGTGGCGACGTAGAGGAAGATCAGGACCAGGGCGAACGCGACGGTCTTCTTCGGCGTGCTCCACGGCTTGCGGGCGGCGTCGAGCTTCCGCTTCTCGGAGTTCGCCTTGAGGACTTCGTACTCCGCCTGCCGCCGGGTCATGATCAGGGTGCCGCGGTCGCCTTCGAAGAAATCGCGGACGGCGCTGGAGATCTCCGGCTGGATGAACCTCAGCCCCATCAGGTGGGTTTCCGCCGGGCCCGAATTGACGGTCTCGGTCCAGATCACCTGCGTCTGGGACCGGAGCGCGCCGTTGAAGGCGTCGAACTTGAGCTCGACGTTCAGCTTGACGTCGGGCCGCAGCCGACCGGTGGTTTCGATGCAGACGCCGCCCAGGCTCACGTTGACCAGGCGCTTGGCGAGGTTGACGGTGCCGCCGACGTCGTCGAACTGCCCGTTGATGACGCGGACGCGGATGTTGTCCGGGGGAAGCCGCTGATGGCGCCGCCGCTCCTTCGTGGGCATCACGGGCGGGCGGGGCGGGGGCGGCGGCTGCGGTTTCTGGTATTGCATCCAGAGGAGAGGATACCCCAAGATTCGCGCAATAGTGAATCCTCGCGAAACTCGGGGTGAAAATTTATTCCTGGGCCCGGACCTGCATCCAGCTGCCCTTCCAGAGGTCGACATCGGGCTGGGAGACGCCCGCCGTGCGGAAGAGCGCGCGGAGGTTGGGGCGGATGGAGAGGACGCCGTCCTCTTCGATCGTCTTCACCTCGACGGTGCCGTCCTTGAACCGCTCGATGACTTCCTTCCCGTTCGCGTCGACGAGCGCCCGGATGTACCGGATGGGCATGGTCTGGTTGCCGTCCTCCAGCTTGTCGAGCGTCAGGTTGGTGCGGAAGTCGACGTTGCCGAATCCGGGGACGTCGCGCAGCTCGCCCAGGCGGTCGCCGGGCTTGATCACGAACTCCTCCGAGACCGGCCGGCCGTTGACGACGCGGTGGAGCTGGAACTTCGCGACCTTGTGGCTCACGCCGATGTCGATGCACTGGACCCGGATGCTCTTCTCGGCGGCGTACTCCGGCATGCGGGCCATCCGCATCGTGATCGGGATGGACTCGATGAAATCGTCGGGCTTGGCGGCGCGATAAGCCCGGAACTTGTAGACGTAGGCGCTGCCGGACTTGACCGACGAGTCGAAATACTCGGGCGACTCCAGGCGGCGGTCGCCGTTCATCTTCTTGAACTGGTCGTTGGCCTCGCCTTCGTTGCGGCGGAAGACGTCGTACGACCCGTAGATCTTGGGGTCGAAGCTGCTCCGCACGAGCACGTGCTGCGGGGCGATCGTCATCAGGGTCGTGGTGCGCTCCTGCGCGCCGCGCACCGCGCCTTCGCTCCGGAGGCCGATGATGAGCCGCTCCTGGTCTTGGGCGATCGTCGTGGCCGCATCGGTCTGGGCCTGCATCTTCTGGGAAAGCAGCGCGATCTGCTCGTCCATCTTCTTGAGATCGCGGTTGTGGGACTCGTTCAGGACGACGATGAGGCCGACGACCAGGAGGGCGGCCGCCGCCAGCGCGAGGGCGGGGCGGAAGCGGAAGGCGCCTTCCTCGATGGCTTTCGCCTCGACGAGCGGGGCTTCCTTCTTGATCTCGCTGATGACCGACTCGATGACCGCGTTGCCGAACGACTCCGTGGCGAGGGCGTTGGACAGCAGGCTTTCGTTCTTCTGGAAGATCTGGAGCAGCTCGCGGCACGGGGCGCAGGTCGCCACGTGCTCGTCGACGTGCATGCGCTCCTCGGCGGAGAGCTCGCCGTCCACGTATCGGGAGAGCTGGGTCCTCAGGTCGTCGCCGCAAGCCATCAAATCTTCCTTACCAGTACAGGTCCATCAGCTTGTCTTTGAGCATCAGGCGCGCGCGGTACAGCCGCGACTCGATCGTGGCGACGGGGAGCCCCAGGAAATCTCCCATCTCACGATACGTCATCTTCCGAAGATGGCGCAACAGGATGATCTGCTGGTAGATCTTGGGCAGCGCGTTGACCACGTGGAGGACCTTCTCGCGCAGCTCCTCGAGCTCGGTCGAGGTCTGCTTGAACACCGTCCCAAGGAACTCGCCTTCGGGCTCGAGACCCTCGTCGGTGATCTTCTCGAGCGACGTCGGCTTCACCCGCTCCTTGCGGAGCCAGTCGACGCACGTGGTCCGCACGATCGAGCAGAGCCAGCCCTTGAAGCGCCGCGGGTCCTCGAGGTTGCCCAGGTTGCGGAAGACCTTCAGGAACGTGTCCTGGGTGATGTCGCCCGCGACATGGACGTCGCCGACGATGTTGTAGGCGATCGAGCCGACCAGGTTGGCGTACTTCGCCATCAGCTGCTCGAAGGCCTCGGTCTCTCCGGACACCGAGCGGGCGATCAGGACGGCGTCGTCCCGCTCGGAGGTCCCCTTCTGGCGCTGCGCCTGACGCGGCATGTAATCCCCAAATCTACCAACAACCTAGACGAGAGTGAAGGCCGAATCCCTGCAATCAACAGTGAATCCAAAACCCGTACCCCGTACCCGGTACCCCGTACTCCGGCAGAAGGCCCGTCGTCGCCCTTCTGCTGGATTGGCTCCTCCGGTGGCGGGTCCCGCCCTGCAGGAGATATGCGTTTCGGGTTGGGTGCGGGCCGCGATTTGACGAAAATAGATAGGTATCCCAACCCCTCCGGGGTGAGTTCGTTAGAAGGGAGCTTCCGGCATGGCCGGTTCTGAGGAGCGGATGAACCTCGAGGAAGATCTTCTGCACCGGTGCGCCCGCGGGGAGGCCGCGGCCTACCGCGAGCTCGTCGAGCGCATCGAGAAGCCCCTCGTGAATTTCATCCTTCGATTCGTCGGCGAGCGCCACGTCGCCGAGGACCTGTTCCAGGAGACCTTCGTCCGCGTGGTCAAGACGCTCGGCACGTTCCGGCCCGAGGCGTCGCTCTCCACGTGGATCTTCACCATCGCCCGCAACCTCAGCCTCGACTGGCTCAAGGCGAAGCGGCGCCACCGCGAGATGGCGCTCGACGCCGCGACCTCGGAGGAGAAGGGCCGGGTGATCTATTTCAAGGACGTGCTCCGGTCCGGCGTCGCCGCGCTCGAGGACCGCGCGCAGTCGACGGAGGACGAGCGCCGCGTGACCGCCGCGCTGTCGGGACTGTCGCCGATCAAGCGCGAGGCGCTCGTGCTCCGCATGTACGCCGGCCTCCAGTACTCGGAGATCGCCCGCATCCAGGGCGCTCCCGTCGGGACCGTGAAGTTCCGCATCCATGAAGCGCTCCGGGACCTGAGCAAACTGATGGGCGTGGAGGACGACCGGACCTCCGCGGCCCAAGGAGGGTAGTGCAATGACCTGTGCCGACGTTCGCAAGCTGCTGCCGGACCTCGCGCTCGGCGACCTCGATGCCGAACCCGCGGCCGACGTGGCCGCCCATCTGAAGGACTGCGGCGCGTGCCGTGCCGAATCGGGCGCGCTGGGGCGCACCGCCGGGGCGCTCCGCGCCGCGACGCCCGTCGCCGCCTCGACCGAGCGTCGCTCGGCCGCGGTCGCCGCGATGGCTCGCGCCCATGCCGATCTCTCCGCGCGGCTGCTGACCCGACGTCCGCGCGCCTGGGCTCCCCTCGCGGCCGCCGCCGCGTTCCTGATCGCGGTCGCCGGCGCGCTCACCGTCCGCGCCCCCGGCGCCGTGTTCTCCCTCGCCGGCACCGCCCGCATCCTCGACCGCGGGACCGGCGAGTGGCGTCCCGCCCTCGACGGCGAAAAGATCTCCGTGGGCGACCGCATCGTCACTGACCCGGGCACCCGGGCCCGGCTGGCGGGAGGCGCGACGGAGATCGTGCTCGACCAGGACACATGGGTGGCGATTTCCGGGCCGCGCCGCGTCTCGCTGGATCGCGGCCGCGTCCTGGCCTCGTCGGGCTCGAACGAACTGGTCGTCACCGACATGGCGAACAACTGCGTCCGGGTGACCGGACGGGTCGAAATCTCGGTGCGCGACATCACGTCGATCGTCGCCGGCGCGGTCGAGTCGAAGCAGGGCGATCAGCGACTGCCCGCGCCGCGGTCGGTCGTGGAGAAGTCGCTCGTGGTGCGGGTGGCCTCGGGAGAGGTCGCGCTCGACGGCGCCCGGCAGCAGCGGCTGCGCGCCCGGGCGGGCGAGGAAGGCAAGTTCGAGGCCGGGGGCAAGCCGGTCACGGAGAAGATGGTCGATCCGCGCGTCGGAGCGTGGGTCGAAGACAGGTAGATAGGTAGGGTGGGAAGATGAATCGCTTGATCGGCGCCGCGCTCCTGTCGTGCCTGATGGGCTCGCTGCTGCCCGCGCAGCAGCAGCCGCCGCCGAAGGCCGACGAAGGCAAGAAGATCGGCGGCGTGCTTCAGGACGTGAACCTGCACGACCTGACCGTCGCCGTGCAGCGCATCACGAAGAAGACGATCCTCTGGACCGAGGATCTCGGCCTGCGCAACAAGCGGGTCCACTTCGTGAGCGACAAGCCCGTCGCCGACGATCCCGAAGTCATGTGGAAGGCGTACCAGTCCATCCTGCAGGTGAGCGACCTCGCGCTCAGCTCGATCGGCAAGGAAGGGGAGGAGATCTACAAGCTCGCCCCCGCGCCGGTCCAGGGCAAGAAGAACGTCCCCGTCCAGAAGACCGACATCGTCCAGCCGGAGGACCGGTTCGTCACCCGCATCTTCCAGCTCCAGTACGTCAGCCCCCGCGACGTCCAGGCGGCGCTGATCAACATGGCCTCATTCCCGCAGAACGTGCTGTCGATCGAGTCGGCCGGCCTCCTGATCGCCACCGACTTCGACTACAACATCAAGCGGTTCGAGGAAATCATCAAGATCATGGACATCAAGAAGCCCGACATCGAGATCAAGCTCATCCCGCTGAAGAACGCGATCGCGGTCGAGGTGGAGCAGATGATGGGCGGCCTGGTCCAGACGCTGATCGGGCGCCAGACGACGCCCCGCGTCCCCGGCGTGCCGGGCGTCGCGGGGGCCGAGTCGGTGAAGGTCGTCGCCGACAAGCGGACCAACTCCGTCGTCCTCCTCGCGGAGCCCAACCGCCTGCCGCAGCTCGAGGAGATCGTGAAGCGGCTCGACGCCGAGACCCAGTTCGAGACGAGCGGCATCTACATCTCCCACCTGCGCCACACGAACGCGCTCGACATCGTGAAGACCCTGAACGCGATGTACCGCATCGGCGTCGGCCCCGAGGGCATCCCCTCGGGCGGCGGCCAGACCGCGGTGAAGCCCGGCCAGGCGGTCGCCCCCGCGGGCACCGTCGCGCCTCCCGCGACGTTCGGCGGCGGCGGTTCGAGCGCGCAGCTCACCGGCTCCGAGCCCACGATCGTCGCGGACATCCGGTCGAACTCCGTCATCATCGTGACGGACCGCAACACGTACCGCACGCTGGAGACGATCATCCGCCGCCTCGACCAGCGCCGCCCGCAGGTGCTCATCAAGGCCACCGTGGTGGAGATCACCGCGAAGGACACGTTCGACCTGGGCGTCGAGCTCAAGTACCTCGAGAACCCGAAGGGCCGGTTCATCGGCGGCGGCGGCACCGCATTCGGCCTGTCGACGCTCGCGCCCGACCCGACCAACGGCACGTTCTCGGTGACGCCGGTCCCGACCCCGGGCGTCACGCTCCTCGCGTTCAAGGACCGCATCGGCAACATCCCCGCGCTGCTCCACGCGCTCGAGGACAAGGCCCGCGTCTCGATCCTCGACCAGCCCGAGGCCGCCACGAACGACAACGGCTACGCCGAGATGTCGCTCAAGGCCCAGGTGCCGGTCACGACGACGACGGTGGCCGGGACGGGCATCGCGCAGTCGTCCTTCAGCCAGTTCGCGGAGGCCGTGACCACGCTGAGCATCTCGCCGCACATCAGCGAGGGCGGCTATCTCCGCCTCGAGACGGTGATCAAGATCGAGAAGTTCACGCGCGAGTCTCCCGATCCGAACATCCCCCCGCCCAAGACGTCGCGCGAGATCAAGACCAAGGAGATCATGGTGCCCAACGGCGGCACGATGGTCATCGGCGGCATCGTGACGCAGGACAAGACGGAGTCGATGCAGGGCATCCCGGTGCTCTCCCACATCCCGCTCCTGGGCTGGCTCTTCAAGCGGGAGCAGGAGACCGACGACAAGCGGACGCTCTACATCTTCCTCACGCCGTACATCCTGTACGACTACGGGTTCGGCGACTACCGGGAGCTCACCCGGCAGCGGAAGGGAGAGGTCGATACCCTGCGCGGCGATCCGCTGCCGGGGCTCAGCGTGGAGTCCCGGGCCGACGTCGAGGTGGAATCGACGTTCCGGTTTCCGATCCCGCGCCCCGGACGGAAGGACGACTCTCGGTAAGGTAGACGATGGCGCTCATCGACGAACTGAAGAGGATCCTGGAGCGGGAGAAGCTCTACGTCCAGGACAAGTTCGAGGAGTGGGTCCATCTCGCCAAGACCACCCACCAGACGATCGACCGCGTGCTCGCCACGTCGGGCTACCTCACCGAAGCCCAGATGCTCCGCGTCTTCGGCGAGTGCCTCGGGCTGCCGGTGCTCGACAAGGTCGTCGAGGAGGCCGTCCCTCCCGAGTTCATCCAGAAGGTCCCGGTCCAGTTCGCGCGCCACCACAACCTGATCGCGATCGGGAAGGCGAACGGCACGGTCCGCGTGGCTTCGTGCTCTCCGCTGGACACCCATCCGATCGACGAGCTCTCGGCGATGCTCGACCGGATCGTCGAGCCGGTCCTCGCCTCCCGGTCCGAGATCACGGCGCTCATCAACCGCGCGTACCAGTCGAAAGTCGACGTTGTGGACGAGATGCTTGAGCAGTTCGACGAGGACGACCTCGCGGGCCTCGCCAAGGAGGTGGAAGGCTCGCAGGACCTCCTCGACATCGCCAACAAGGCCCCGATCATCAAATTGGTCAACATGATCCTGTTCCAGGCGCTGAAGATGCGGGCCTCGGACGTCCACATCCAGCCGTACGAGGACAAGCTCCAGGTGCGGTACCGCGTCGACGGCATCCTCTACGACATGATGGCGCCGCCCAAGAAGATCCAGGACGCGGTGCTCTCGCGCATCAAGATCATGGGCAAGATGGACATCGCCGAGCGTCGTCTCGCCCAGGACGGCGGCGCGAACGTGAAGCTGGGCGACAGCGACGTCGACATCCGCATCTCGAGCGTCCCGACCATCTACGGCGAGCGCATCGTGATGCGCCTCCTCGACAAGAGCTCGCGCCTCTACGACATGGAGGAGCTGGGACTCGAGGGGCAGGAGGTCGACGTCTTCAAGCGCCTCGTGGACGCGTCGCACGGCATCGTGCTCGTCACCGGTCCCACCGGCAGCGGCAAGACGACCTCGCTCTACGCCGCTCTGAAGAAGATCAACACCATCGAATACAACGTGATGACGATCGAGGACCCGGTCGAGTATCACCTCCCGGGCATCAGCCAGATCGAGGTCAACACGAAGAAGGGCCTCACGTTCGGCGCCGGGCTGAGGTCGATCGTCCGCCAGGACCCGGACATCATCTTCGTCGGCGAAATCCGCGACCTTGAGACGGCGACGATCGCGATCCAGGCCTCGCTCACGGGACACCTGGTCTTCTCGACGCTCCACACGAACGACGCGCCGGGCGCGATCACGCGTCTGCTCGACCTGGGCGTGGAGCCGTACCTGGTGGCGAGCTCGGTGATCGGCGTCGTCGCCCAGCGCCTCGTCCGCCTGATCTGCAAGCACTGCAAGGCGGAGTACCAGCCCACGGAACGCGAGGTCGCGGGCATCGGCCTGGCGATGAGGGATGTCCCCAACGGCAGGATCTGGAAGGGGAAGGGCTGCCCGTACTGCCTGAACTCCGGCTACCAGGACCGGACCGCGATCTTCGAGATCTTCACGGTCGACGATCAGGTTCGCGACCAGACGATGAAGCGCGTGGGCTCGACGTTCATCAAGCAGGACGCGATCAAGCGCGGGATGAGGACGCTCCGCATGGACGGGGCGAGAAAAGTGCTCTCAGGAAAGACGACGCCGGAGGAAGTGTTGAGAGTAACCCAAATGGATACTTTCTAGGGGAGAGAATAAAGAATAGAGAATAGAGAATGAGGTCCCCCCTACATCCCCCCGGGGGGACTGGTGGGGGACCCTCCGCTCCCCCGGGGCGGGGGGCGACTTCTTTATTCTGTATTCTCTATTCTTCATTCTCGTCGATGCCTGTTTACAATTACAAGGCGCTGAAGGACGACGGCGGCTCCGATGCGGGAGTCATCGATGCCGACTCGCCCAAGGATGCCCGCCTCAAGCTGAAGAACCGCCGCCTGCACGTCACCGACCTCCAGACGCTCGGCGGCGGCGAGGAGAAGGGCGGCAACGGAGGCCTCCGGAGGCCCCGGTTCAAGTTCTTCGCGCGTCGGCGCCCGGACCAGATCGCGATGCTGACCCGCCAGCTGGCCACGCTGCTGGGCTCCGGCATCCCGATGATCGGCGCCATCACGGCGATCATCGACCAGGTGGAGTACCGCGACCTCAAGGCGGCGCTCATGGACGTCCGCGAGAAGGTGTCGCAGGGCGGCTCGCTCTCGGACGCGATGGGCGGACATCCGATCTGCTTCAGCGAGCTCTACGTCAACATGGTCCGCGCCGGCGAGGCGGGCGGCAACCTGGACAAGGTCCTCTTCCGCGTCGCCGACTACATGCACGCGCAGAACCGGACGCGCGCCAAGGTGATGGCGGCGCTGACCTATCCGCTGATCATGCTGCTGATCGGCACCGGCGTCGTCGTCATCCTGCTGACGTACGTCGTGCCGAAGATCATGGAGGTCATCCAGAAGCAGGGGAAGGCGGCGCTGCCGCTGCCCACGGAGATCCTGCTCGCCCTGTCCGGGTTCATGGGACGGTACTGGTGGCTGCTCCTGGCGATCGGCGTCGGCGTGGCCGTCCTCTTCGCCCACGCGCGGACGACGAAGGCGGGGCGGCTCTGGATCGACACGATGAAGCTCCGGATCCCGGTGCTGGGGAACCTCCTGAAGAAGTCGTCGATCTCCCGGTTCGCGATCACGTTCGCGACGCTGCTCGAGAGCGGCCTGCCGGTGCTCGAGGCGATGGGCGTCGTGCGCAAGGTCGTGGACAACGAGCTGCTGGCCGAGACGCTCGACATGGTGCGCCAGAAGATCGCCGAAGGCGCGGACATCGCGACGCCGCTGAAGCAGAGCAAGGTGTTCCCGCCGGTGGTGGGCTATATGATCGGCGTCGGCGAGGAGTCGGGCCGCCTGGAGGAGCTTCTCAAGAAGACGGCCGAGGCGTATGATGAGGAAGTCGACGTCGCGGCCCAGAAGATGACGTCCCTGCTGGAGCCGCTGATGATCGTCGTGATGTCGGTCGTCGTCGGATTCATCGTGCTCGCCATCCTGCTGCCGATCCTCGAAATGTCCAATATCTAGGAGAGCGTCGTGAACGATTCGAATCGCAGAGCCCGAGCGGGCTTCACCCTCATCGAAATGATGGTCGTGGTCGTCATCATCGGCATCGTCGCCGGCCTCGTCATCAAGCAGCTCTCGAGCCGAGCCGAGAAGGCGAAGGTCGAGGCGACCAAGGCGATGATCGCCCAGGTCGGCGAGGCGCTCGACCTCTTCAAGCTGGAGTTGAACAAGTACCCCGAGCGGCTCGAGGACCTCATCAACATGCCGCCCGACGTCGATCCCAAGAAGTGGCATCCGGGCGGCTTCCTGAAGAAGTACCCCAAGGATTCGTGGGATCGCGACTTCATCTACCGGAAGCCGGGGACGAAGGGCCAGCCGTACGACATCATCTCGCTCGGGGCCGACGGCCGCGAAGGCGGCGAAGGCTTCGACGAGGACCTGTGGAACAGCGACGCCAACAAGCGATGACGGAATTGCGGATTGTGGATTGCGGAATGCGGATTGAAGAGGGGATCCCCCCTTGCATCCCCCTCGGGGGGAGACGAGGGGGGACCCCAATCCGAAATCGGCAATCCGCAGGCCGCAATCGCCTGGGCTTCACCCTGATCGAATTGATGCTCGTCTGCGTCATCATCGGCCTCATGACGGGGCTCGCGGCGACCCGGCTCGACCTGATGGTGCCGAAGTACCGGCTGCGGGCCGCGGCGCGCGACGTCGCGTCGGTCCTCAAGCAGGGGAAGGTCCGGGCGGCCGCGCAGGGGAAGGACGTCTACTTCGAGATCGACCTCGCCCAGGGCCGTTACTGGCTCCTGGCGCCGTTCCCGAAGCCCGAGGAGCCCGGCGAGACCCGGCCCGTCGAGAGCCGCCCGCTCCAGTATGAGCCCGTCTTCGTGCGGCAGCTGCCCGACGGCGTCCATTTCGTCGACGTGATCCTCGGCGACAAGGAGAAGTTCACGTCCGGCCGCGCCCGCATCCGCCTCTCCGCCTTCGGCGCGTCCTCCCACGTCATCATGAACCTGGTCAACTCCGACGACGTGATCATCGCGGTCAAGATGAACGGATTCACCGGATTGATCTCGTACCACGACGAGCATCAGGACGCGGATGAACTGCTTGAAGACAAAGGAACGTAGACCATTGCGGACTGCGGATTGCGGATTGCGGATTGAAGAAGGGATCCCCCCTTCCATCCCCCCGGGGGGGAGCCGAGGGGGGACCCGAATCCGCATTCCGAAATCCGCGATCCGCAATTCGGGCGGCTTTACACTGGTCGAGGTCATGATCGCGATGGCGATCATCGGCGTGACCGCGACCGTCCTGCTCCAGCAGCGCATCGAGATCGTCCGCGACGCGGCCCGCGCGCGAGACCTGCGCACCGCGTGGATCCTCACGTCGCAGAAAATGGCCGAGCTGGAGCTCGATCCGACGTTGTGGACGGGCGCCGGGATGCAGTCGAACGGCGACTTCTCCGAGGTCGATCCCGACTACGGCGCCTTCTACTGGGAATACCAGATCGTCCGGGAGCAGATCGATCTCAGCGATCCCCGGGATCCCAAGGCCGAGAAGAAGCTGCGCGAGCTGATGCGGCTGACGCTGATGGTCCGGGCGCCGAACGCCGAGGACCCGATCGTCATCGAGGCCCAGTTCCCGATCCAGGACCCGAAAGCGGCCACGCCGCAGCCGCCGGAAGGGGGCACGCCGAATACCCCGCAACCCCCGACGACAGGAGCCCCCAAATGAAGGGATTGCGGATTGACGATTGCGGATTGCGGATCGCAGACGGCATCCCCCCTTCCGTCCCCCCGGGGGGGAGGCGAGGGGGGACCCGAATCCGAAATCCGAAATCCACAATCCGAAATGGGTTCACGCTCGTCGAGGTGATGCTGGCGGTGCTCATCCTCGCCATCATGATGTCGATCATCTACGGAGTGGTCGTGTCGACGGTGACGGCGGCGCGGCGGGTCGAGGAGATCACGTCGACGAGCGAGATCGGGCCGGCGATCCTCACGCAGATCCGCGCCGACCTGGAAGCGGCGTTCCTGCCGAAGCCCGACGGTGAGTACTTCGTCGCCTCGAAGCGCTCCGGGGCGGGGAACAACCGGGACCGCATCGACTTCGTCTCCGGCGTCATGGCGTACGGCCCCGAGAACGAGATCGAGGCGCCGAGGTTCCACAGCGTGAACGAGATCGGCTACCAGCTCCTCGAGTCGCGCAAGGATCCGGGGTTCGCGATCCTGTACCGCCGCGAGGACTACTTCATCGATGCCGAGCCTCTCAAGGGCGGGCGGCTGACCGAGCTCTACGACCGCGTCCGCTCGTTCAGCCTGCGATTCCGCGACGGCGAGGTCTGGCGCGACGACTGGAACTCGAAGACTCAGAAGGGCCTCCCCAAGGCCGTCGAGATCGAGCTCAAGATCCAGGTCACCGACCGCGAGCAGACGGCGGAGCAGTCGTTCAAGACGACCGTCACATTCGTCCGCTGAAGATCGTAGAATGACAGCATGGTCCTCCTCGCCGCCCTCGTCCTCTGCCTGCAGGCCGCCCAGGCCGACGACGAGACCTTCGCCTACGGCAACGTCCTCTTCCGGGTGCCGGAGGGCTGGAAGGTCGAGACTCGGGACGAGGGCCTGTTCCTCCGGCCGGGAGATCTGAAGAAGGACGAGTCCTACGTCGTCATCATCCCGCCCGGCACGAAGGCGGACGTGAACCTCGCCGCGGGGTTCGAGAAGACCTGGAAGCAGGTGGCCGGGACGCGGAAGATCGCGAAGAAAGCGCCCGAGAAGGAGATCAAGACCGAGGGCGGCGTCGACGGGCTCATGAGCGTGGGGCTGATGGACGACGCCGACGACTCGCGGCTGATCGCCTCCGTCGCGCTCTTCAAGCCGGCCGACCGGTTCCAGGCCGTCCTCGCGCTGACCGTCGAGGACCACGTCTTCCAGCGATACAGCGAATCGTTCGGGCTCCTGATCAAGGGGCTCCGGTTCCGCAACGTCGAGCTTCCCGCCTACGATCTGCTGATGTCGATGGGCTATACGGACAAGGGCGGGAAGACGACCGTCTACGTCCTGTTCAGGGACGGCACGTCTCTCGTTCAACTCCCCGGCGAAGGCCTGGACCTGCTGCCGCCGGCGACGGCGAAGAGCCGGCACGCCGATGCCGCCGGCACGCACGAGACGAAGGACGGCGTGCTCACGGTTCGCGCGGGCTCCCTGACGGACACGCTCAAAGCGGTGAGCGACGGCGGGTACCGCTCGGCCGAGACCGGCGTGTTCCAGCGGATCGCGACGTCGACGGGGATGCGGCTCGACGGACGGTACGTGCTCCACGGCGGAACGGAGGCCATCGACTTCAAGGCGGACGGCTCGATCGGGGAGCAGGGGAAGGCCGGGACCTACGAGATCTACAACAACACCCTCTACGTGACCGCGGCCGACAAGTCCGTGAAGAGGAGGGCGTTCCTGGCCATGCCGGGGGCGAAGCCGGAGTTCATCTACCTGGGCTCGGCCTGGTATCGCCGCGAGCAGCCCTAGCCGGCCGTTGGATTCACTTCTTTATTGGCCACAGAGTGCACAGAGCACACAGAGAGGGCCTCTTTGTTTCCCTGACGTGTCCGGAGAAGGGAAGCGCCGCGAGAAGATCCGACTCCGTGCCCTCGGTGTCCTCTGTGGCCAATCCTAGGTCGAGGCCGGCGCCGTCCCCGCCATCTGCTTCTCCACGACGTGGCACGCCGCTTGGTGGCCGCCGTAGTCGATCATCTTCGGCACCTGGACGTTGCACAGGCCCTGGATCGCCACGGGGCAGCGGGGATGGAAGCGGCAGCCGGACGGCGGATTGAGGGGCGACGGCACGTCGCCCTGCAGGATGATCCGCGAGCGCTTGCGATCGGGGTCGGGCACCGGCACGGCGGAGAGCAGCGCCTGCGTGTACGGATGGAGCGGTCGCTTGTAGAGCTCCTCGCTCTTCGCCAACTCCACGATCTCGCCGAGGTACATGACCGCGACGCGGTCGCTGATGTACTGGACCACCGACAGGTCGTGCGAGATGAACAGGTAGGCGATGCCGTACTTCTCCTTCAGGTCGACGAGCAGGTTCACGACCTGCGACTGGACGGAGACGTCGAGCGCCGATACCGGCTCGTCGCAGACGATGAACTTGGGGTTCAGGATCAGGGCGCGCGCGAGGCCGATGCGCTGGCGCTGGCCGCCGGAGAACTCGTGCGGATAGCGGTTGATGTAGCCCGGATCGAGGCCGACCTGCTGGAGCGTCTGCTTCACCTTCTCGATCCGCTCGGACTTCTCGCCGATATCGTGGACGGTGAGGCCTTCGGAAACGATCGCGCCGACCGTCATGCGCGGATTGAGCGAGCTGTAGGGGTCCTGGAAGATGATCTGGAGGTCGCGCCGGTGGTGGCGCATCTCGTTGGGCGACAGCGCCAGGAGGTCCGCGCCGTTGTACCGGACCTGGCCTCCCGTGGGCTCGATGAGCCGGAGCAGCGTGCGTCCGGCGGTCGTCTTGCCGCAGCCGCTTTCGCCGACCAGTCCGAGCGTCTCGCCGGGCCCGACCTGGAACGAGATGTCGTCCACGGCCCGCACGTGCGCGACGACCCGCGACAGAACGCCCTTTTTCACGGGGAAGTACTTCTTGAGGTTCCGGACTTCGATCAGCGGTCCGGTCATGTCAGCTGACCACGTCGCAGGCCACGAAGTGGCCCGGACGCAGCTCCCGAAGCTGGGGTTCGACGCTCTTGCACTTCTCGACCGCCATCGGGCAGCGCGGATGGAACTTGCAGCCCGGCGGGAAGCGGAGCGCGTTGGGCACGTTGCCCTGGATGACGTTGAGGCGCTCGCCCTTCTTCGTGGCGAGCGACGGCCGCGATTTGAAGAGGCCGTTCGTGTACGGATGAAGCGGATTGGCGAACAGCTCCTTCACGGGCGCATACTCGACGACCTTCGACGCGTACATGACGGCGACGTGGTCGGCGAGCTCGGCCACCACCCCCAGGTCGTGGGTGATGATCATGATCGACATGCCGAATTCCTTCTGCAGGTCGCGCATGAGGTCGAGGATCTGGGCCTGGATGGTGACGTCGAGCGCCGTGGAGGGCTCGTCGGCGATGAGCAGCTTCGGGTTGCAGGCGAGCGCCATCGCGATCATGACGCGCTGGCGCATGCCGCCGGACATCTGGTGGGGGTACTCGTCGACGCGCGTGGAGGCCGACGGGATGCGCACCTTCTCGAGCATCTTGATCGTGTGCTCGCGCGCCTCGGCCTTGTTCTTCTTCAGGTGGAGCATGACGGCCTCGGCGATCTGGAACCCGATGGTGAACACCGGGTTGAGCGACGTCATGGGCTCCTGGAAGATCATCGAGATGTCGCGGCCGCGGATCGACCGCATCTGGGGCTCGGGGAGGGTCGCGAGGTTCTTGCCGTCGAAGAGGATCTCGCCCTCGACGATCCGGCCGGGCGGCGCGATGAGCCGCATGGTCGAGAGCGCGGTCACCGACTTCCCGCAGCCCGACTCGCCGACGACGCCGAGCGTCTTGCCCTTGTAGATGGGGAAGGAGACCCCGTCGACCGCCTTCACCACGCCGTCGTCGGTGAAGAAGTGGGTCTTCAGGTTCTTGATGTCGATCAGGACGTCGCCGTTCGAAGCGCTCACGAGGCGGCCATTCTATCAGGTCCCGAACCTTACGTCTTCAATCTGGGGTCCACGGCGTCGCGGATCCCGTCGCCGACGAGGTTGTAGCAGGTCACGGCGATGAAGATCGCGGCGCCGGGGATCACGAACGTCCACCAGTGCTGGAGCTGGGTCCGCCCCGTGTAAAGGATCTGGCCCCAGCTCGTGGCAGGCTCCTGCACTCCGAATCCCAGAAAGCTGAGGCCGCTCTCCGTCAGCATGGCGCTGGCGATGCCGAAGCTGGCCGACACCAGGACGGGGGCCAGACCGTTGGGCAGCACATGTCGGAACATCGTGCGCACGTTCGAGGCGCCCAGCGCGCGCGCGGAGACGACGAAGTCCTGCCCCATCAGCCGGAAGAATTCTCCGCGCTGGAGCCGCGCGACCCCCATCCATCCGAACAGGCCGAGGACCAGCATGACGTAGAAGATGCTCGGCGGCAGGAAGGCCACGACGGCCAGGATGATGAAGAAGCTCGGAAAGCAGATCATGATTTCGATGATGCGGGAGAGGATGATGTCCACGATTCCGCGGTAGTACCCGGCGAGGGCTCCGAGCACGATGCCGATGGTGATCGAGATCGCCGTAGAGACGAAACCGATGGAGAGGGAGATCCGGGAGCCCCAGAGCATCCGGGAAAGCAGGTCCCGCCCCATGAAGTCGGTCCCGAAAAGGTGCGCGCGGTCGGGCGGGGTGGGGAAGTCCGTGGCACCCCGGACTTCGGGGACCTCGTCGTAGCGGTATCGGACGAGCGGCCAAAGCGACGACGTCATTTCGATCGACCTCTCCTCGACCCCCCGCTTGTAGGAGACCGACTGGAATTTGACGTCGTGGACGATCTCCCAAAGAACGGCGCAGGTCAGCGACGGGATGAGGATCACCGCCCAGCTGACGAACCAGCGACGCTCGATCGGGGCGAGGCGTCGAAGGCGGAACCAGGTCAGCGGGCCGAACGAGACGAAGGCGAGCAGCGTCGCCAGGATGAAGAACAAGTCCATCCCGTTCAGCGAGTCCAACAGCGGAAAGCGGAACCGGGGACGAAGCGTCGCCTTGTCGGGGTCGAGGGCCGTGCGAAGTTCCTCGGACACTGCACGGATCTTCGCCGTCCGGGACTCGGTCGTGGCGAGATAATCCGTTCCGATCGCCTCTCGATAGCGACCCTCGAACGCGAGCGCCCGGGAGGCTCCGGCCTCATCGAGCTGGTCGGCCAGTTCGCGCAGCTTGAGCGACATGCCGGCGGTCGCCGTCTGGAGCAGCCCTTCGTAGACGCCGGGCAGGTCGCGCAGGATGCGGGCCACCGCCGCCTCAAGGGGCGGCTTTTCCTGCGCCGTCATCTGCGCCGCCATTTCCTGGAGCGTCTCGTCGTGGCTGGTCCACCGGCCGCGGATGTCCGGAATCTCGTTGGCCCATTTCTGGAGACGCGAGATCGCCGGGTACAGGGCGCGGGCTTCCTCCGGCGAGATGCGGCGAAGGAGGTCCGCCTCCGTCGCCGACTTCTCCTGGAACTTCTTCGTTTCCTCGCGCAGCCGGCCGGGAAGGCCGATGACCTGAAACGTCGCCCCCCGGCTGACCTGATTGAAGGACTTCCGGTACTCGCCGGGCATCGTTCCCCGGAAGAAGAAGGGCCGGTCGTTCGACAGGAGCGGGGTGAGCGCCGCGATCACCAGCATGGCCACGGTGATCCACAGGGCCGCGCGGGCCGTGCCGTTCTTGCGGAACGCATGGACGACGATCTCGCCGTAGGACTTGCCGTAGACGGTGGGCTCACTCATAGCTGATCGTCGGATTGGCGACCACGTAGAGGACGTCCGAGATCAGGATGCCCAGGAGCGTGAGGAGCGCGCTGACCGTCTCGATGCCCATGAGCATGTGGTAGTCGCGTTCCAGGACCGATTCGAAGAAAAGCTGCCCCATTCCGGGGATGCTGAAGAGGTATTCGATGATGACGCTGCCGGCGAGGAGGAAGGGGAGAAGGCTGCCGAACAGCGTGATCATCGGGATCAGCGCATTCCGGGTGGCATGCCTCAGGATGACGACGCGCTCGGAGAGCCCCTTGGCGCGGGCGGTGCGGACGAAATCCTGGCGGATCTGCTCCAGGAGCGAGCTCCTCATCTGGCGCGAGAGGAACGCGAACCCGGCGTAGGTTTCGCAGATGACGGGAAGCGCCAGGTGTCGGGCCCATTCGCCCGTCCACTTCCAGAATCCGACCTCGCCGATCGAGCTGGGGTAGTAGGACGTCGTGGGAAGGACGATGCCCGTCCAGCGGGCGATGAACGAATCCTTGCCGGTGAGGTAGGCGATCATCAGCGTTCCGACCCAGAACGACGGCAGGGAGTACAGGATGAAGGGGATGATGGTGGTCAGGCGGTCCCAGATGGTGAACTGCCTGGCCGCGCCGAGGATCCCGACCGGGATGGCGATGACGTAGATCAGGACGAAGGCAATCAGGTTGAGGATGATGGTAATCCACATCCGGTCCAGGATGACCGTGGACACCTTCTCCCGCGGCGGAAGGAACGAACGGCCGAGATCGAGCCGGACGAGGTCCCAGAGCCAGTAGCCGTACTGGGTCATCAGCGGCTTGTCGAGGTGGCGCTCCTCGCGCCATTTCTCCATGGCCTTCTTGTTGGTTTCCGTGGCTTGGACGTTGCCGCCGGCCGCCTGGGCCCGCATGACCTGGGCGGGATCGCCGGGGGCGAGCTTCATCACCAGGAACGTGATGAAGGTGATCCCGAGCAGAGTGACCGGGATGAGCAGGAACCTCTTCAGCAGATAGACGCGCACCGGTCGTCAGTCGTTCCTAGTCGCCCAGGTACCATTCATTCACGCTGTGGCCGGGCCGAGGCACCCAGAACCTCACGCCGCGCCACTTCTTGTTGTAGGCGCGGTGCTCGGCGGCCATGTACATCCAGTTGTAGGGCTGCTCTTCGAAGAGAATCTGCTGGATCCGGAACTCCATCTCGTGCCTCTTCTTGGCGTCCAGCTCGCGGCGCACCTTGACGAGCAGGTCGTCGACCTCCTTGTTGGTGAAGGCGACGTGGTTGGAGCCGTTCTCTCCGATCTGGGAGGAGTGCCAGATCTGGTAGCAGTCCTGGTGGCTGGGAGGGCTGGACATCGCCCAGCCCAGCAGGCAGGCCTGGAAGTCGCCCTTTTCGATCTTGTCCAGGAAAGCCGTCCATTCCAGCTTCCGGATCTCCATCTTGATGCCCAGCTTCTTGAGATTGGCCTGCATCTGGAGCAGGTACTGCATCAGGGGCATCGTGGGCGGCACGTCCCGGGTGAGCATCTCGAACTCGAACTTCTTGCCGTCCTTGTCCAGGATGCCGTCGCCGTCGGAGTCGAACCAGCCGGCTTCTCCGAGGAGCTCTTCGGCCTTCTTGGGGTCGTAGGGCACCGGCTTCAGCCCGGTGTTGTAGGAATCGCTGTATTTGTAGTAGTCGCCGGTGACCCGTTCCGCCCGGCCCTTCAGGATGTCCCGGATGAACTTGTCCTGGTCGACGGAGCCGTAGGCCAGAGCCCAGCGGACCTTCTTGTCCTTCCAGAGGTCCCGCCGCAGATTGAACCCGACATAGCGATACGAGGTGTAGACCATCGTCACGTCGGCGAAGTTTTTCCGATGTTCCGGCTTGGCGAAGAAGTCGTCGAACTGCTCGGGCGGGATGGTGGTGACGTAGTCCACCTCGCCGTTCTCAAGCGCCTTCAGCTGCGCGACGATGTCCTTGATGATCCGGAACCGGATGCGGTCGGGATATTGGGGATTCTTCTTGGAGTTCGGGTCCCAGTAGTTGTCGTTCCGCTTCAGGACGACTTCGAAGTCCTTCTTGTAGCTGTCGACCATGTAGGGTCCCGTCCCGATGGGCTTCATCATCAACGGGTGTTCCTGGAATTTCTTGAAGTACGCATCCGGGTCCTTGTCGATCAGCCCTTCGGGATCCCACGCCTTGTGCGGCCGGATGTACAGGTAGCCGCCGACCACGGTCAGCGCCATCCAGTACTGCTCCGAATACGTCATCCGGACCGTATAGTCGTCCAGAATCGTGCATTCGGTGACGTTGTTGAAGTAGCTCTGGATGTGGGGCATGCCGTTCTTGGGATTGCGATAGAGCTTCCAGCAGAACTCGACGTCCTTGGCGGTGAAGGGGTCCCCGTTGTGGAACTTCACTCCCTTCCGGAGATAGAAGGTGAAGGCCGTTCCGCGGCGGACGTCCTTCACGTCCTCCTTGGAAAGCGTCGCGGCGGCATCGCCCTTCAGCGGCTTCACGACGACCTTGCCGTCGGCTTCCGTCACGATCCCGCGGTGGAGCTTGCCGTCCTTCGTCTCGACGACATCCTCGATGTCCCACCGCTCGGCAAGCTTGGGCGTGTCCTCCCACGATTCGACGTCGCCGTCGACGAGGCTCTCCTCGACGTAGCCGTGGATGGACTCGCTGGTGGTGGAGGAGGTGTCCTGGTAGGGGTCGAGGGAGCGGAAACCCACCGTGACCGCCTCGACGATGTCGCCGCCTTTCTTGGGCTCCGTCTTGGGCCGGTCGTTGAACTCGTCGGGTTTCACCGGCCCGGGACGCTTGGCTCCGCGGAGCCCCTCCTGAGGAATTGCGGCGAGGGCCGCGAGCAAAAGCACGATCAGACCGGCGCGGCATGTTTTCATGGAGGGCCTCCGTTCGGGATTGCGCGCATCATCCCCCGCGGACTGCGGGGCCGTCAACCAAATTAGGCATGAGGCCCGTGCCTCACTTATATAAACGGACACCGGGCGGGCCCGCTTGACCCTTCCTGGAGGAAATGATTGAATGAGCTTTCCCAATTCTTCCTGGTGGAGCCGAAGCATTGCCGAAACTCATCGTCAAGCAGGGTAATTCCTCCCGGGAAGTCCCCTTGTCCAAGGACACCATCAGCATCGGCCGTACCCCGGAGAACGACATCGAACTCAAGGATTCCCTGATCTCCCGGAAGCACACGAGCATCGTCAAGAAGGGCGACCGGTACGTCGTCTACGACCTCGGCAGCTCGAACGGCACGTTCGTCAACCGCGAGCGCGTCGAGATGCACCCGCTCGAACCCGGCGACGTCATCCGCGTGGGCGACTCGGAGATCCACTACGTCGAGGAAGGGCGGGCGACCGCTCCCAAGCCGGCCGCGGGCCGCGACGAGCGGAAGCCCACCGAGATCCCCGGCTCCGCGCCGCAGATCGTCAAGCACGTCGACGAGATCGCCGAGAGCTTCAGCTTCGACATCACGGGCGCCCTCTCCCGGGGCCTCTCGCTCCGCGACATCCGCGGCGAGGCGGGCGGCGAGAAGGCGGCCAAAGAGTCGAAGATGTTCTTCATCCTGTTCCAGGTGGGAAAGGCGCTCTCCACCGCCGGAACGCTGGACGACATGCTCATCACGGCCGTCAAGCTGATCTTCGAGGTGGTCAACGCCGAGCGGTGCATCATCCTCCTGAAGGACCCGAACACCGGGGAGCTGTCCACCCGCTTCGCGTTCCAGCGCAACCGCGGCCTCGTCGACGGCAAGGAGATCATGATCTCGCGGACGATCACCTCCCAGGTGATGAACGACAAGGTCTCGATCATCACCTCGGACGCGCTCCAGGACCCGCGCTTCATGGCGGGCCTGTCGATCGTCCAGTACAACATCCGCGCCGCGCTCTGCGTGCCCCTGTGGGAGTCGGACCGCGTCTACGGCGCCGTGTACCTCGACAACAACGCGAAGTCCTACGCGTTCACGAAGGACGACCTCGAGCTCATGACCGCGATCGCGAACCTGGTCGCGATCCGGATCAAGCAGGAGGAGACCGCGGTCAAGCTCCGCCGAGAGGAGACGCTCCGCGCGAACCTCTCGAAGTACCACTCTCCCGACCACGTCAAGCTGCTCATGGAACGGGGCGGCGACGTCGGCCTCGAAGTCGCCGAGCGGGAGGTGACCGTCGCGTTCATCGACGTCGTCGAGTCGACGCGCATGGCCGAAGCGCACAACCCGGCCGAGGTGGCGTCGCTGCTGAACGAATTCTTCCAGATGGCGACGAACGCGATCTTCCAGCACGACGGCCACGTGAACAACTTCATCGGCGACGAGGTGATGGCGATCTTCAACGCGCCGCTCGACATGAAGGACCACGCGGCCCAGGCGGTCCGCGCGTGCGCGGCGTTCCTGGTCGAGCTCAAGAAGTTCAACCAGGTCCATCCGGAGAAGGAGTTCAAGGTCCGCTGCGCGATCAACACGGGGCCCGTGGTCGCGGGCAACGTCGGCGCCGCCGCGCACATCAAATACACGGTGCTCGGCGACACGGTCAACGTCGCCGCCCGCCTCTCCAAGACTCCCCAGGTCAACTCCATCGTCGTCGGCGAACGGACGTACAACAAGGTGAAGGACGTCTTCAAGACGAAGGACCTGGGGGAGATGGCGCTCAAGGGGAAGGAAAAGCCCCAGCACGCCTACGAGATCCTGCTCTGATGGGACCGGAATGGCACCACAAAGGCACAAAGGACACAAAGGCGTCGCTCCGCGGAACGGCTGCGCGGCGTCCCCTCTTTGTGTTCTTTGTGTCTTTGTGGTGAAATGGGTCTGATGAAACGCGTCGCCGTCCTGGGATCGACCGGCTCCATCGGGGTGAACGGCCTCGACGTCGCCGCCCATCTCGGGCTGCCCGTGACGGGGCTGGCCGCCGGGTCGAAGCGCCAGGTCTTCAAGGAGCAGATCGCCCGGTTCAAGCCGGTCCGCGCGGCGCTGGCCGACGCCGCCGAGTACGACGCCCTGAAGAAGGAGCTCAACGGCTCGTCGACCGTCCTCCTCAAGGGGATGGAAGGGGTGCGCTCGATCGCGGCGGGGGACGAGTCGGACGTCGTCCTGTGCGGCATCAGCGGCGCCGCCTGCCTCGGGCCGGTGATCGACGCCGCGGACAAGGGCAAGACACTGGGCCTCGCCAACAAGGAGTCGATGGTCGTCGCGGGCCCCATCGTCCTCGAGCGGGCGAAGAAGTCGGGCGCGACGATCGTCCCGGTCGACAGCGAGCACAGCGCGATCTACCAGTCGATGATGAGCGGCAAGCGCCAGGAAGTGCGGCGCATCTTCCTCACCGCCTCGGGCGGGCCGTTCCGCGAAACCCCCCGGTCGCAGTTCGAGTCCATCACCGTCGAGCAGGCGCTCAAGCACCCGACCTGGAACATGGGCGGCAAGATCACGATCGACTCCGCCACGATGTTCAACAAGGCGCTCGAGATCGTCGAGGCGCGGTGGCTGTTCGACCTGAAGGCGAGCCAGATTGAAGTGCTGGTCCATCCCCAGTCGATCATCCATTCGATGGTGGAGTTCGTCGACGGCTCGGTCATCGCGCAGCTCGGGCTGCCGGACATGCGGACGCCGATCCAGCTGGCGCTGACCTATCCCGACCGCGCGGAAGGAAACGTGAAACGGCTGAATCTCGCGGAGATCAAGACGCTCACCTTCCAGGAGCCCGACCTCGAGAAGTTCCCGTCCCTCAAGCTGGGCTGGCGGGCGGCGGAGGCGGGCGGGACGATGGGCGCGGTGCTCAATGCCGCGAACGAGGTGGCCGTGGACCGGTTCGTGAAGCGGGAGATCCCGTTCCTGAAGATTTTCGACATCGTGAAGCAGGTCATGGACCGGCATTCGCTGGTCGCCCATCCCACCCTGGACGACGTCCTCCAGGCGGACGCCTGGGCGCGACAGGAGGCGACGTGCAACAAATAACGCAGTGGCTGAGCAGCGGCTGGAGCATCATCCTGGTGGTCCTGGGCCTCGGCCTGATCATCTTCCTGCACGAGCTCGGCCATTTCCTCATGGCCAAGAAGAACGGCGTGCGGGTCGAGATTTTCTCGCTCGGCTTCGGCCAGGCGATCTTCAAGTTCCGCCGCGGCGAGACCGAATACCGCATCGCGTGGCTGCCCCTCGGCGGCTACGTGAAGATGGCGGGCGAGACGCTGATGGACGAGCGGAAGGGCGAGCCGTTCGAGCTCACGTCCAAGACCCCGTGGCAGCGGTTCCAGATCTTCGTGGCGGGCGCGCTGATGAACCTCATCATCGCGTTTCCGATCGCGATGCTCTCGTACGTGATCGGGAAGTGCGAAACGCCGAACGAAGTCGGGAATCCGGGGAAGGCCGAAGCCCTGGCCGGCATCCAGCCCGGCGACGTCATCGAAGAGGTCGCCGGCCGGAAGATCGACAGCATCGACAAGCTGCGGATCGAGATGATCCGCCGCCCGAACGGCACCCGCGTTCCCGTCAAGCTCCATCGCGGGTCGGAGACGAAGGAGGTCTTCGTCGAGTCGTCCCGGTCCGGCGACCACGGCACGTCCGCCCCGCAGCTCGCGCTGCCCGAGCCCACGCCGGGCAAGCCGCTGTACGAGCAGGGGGTGCGGGTCAAGGACGAGCTCGTGAAGATCAACGGCGTCCCGTTCTTCCATCCCGAGCCCGCGACGACGAAGCTGAAGGAACTGGGCGGACAGGACGTGGCGCTCGAGATCCGGCGGCGGGGACTGACTTCCGACAAGGATGAGACGCGGACGATCACGGTCCGGGTCCCCAAGCGGATGGTGTACCAGATCCCCGAGGACGAAAACCTCTTCGAGGCGCGGGTCTCCGATGTCCTCGAGAACACGCCCGCGTCGGGGGTGCTCCAGCCCAAGGACCTCATCGTGAAGATCGACGACCAGCCGATCCGGTCGTGGGTCGAGATGAAGTCGGTGGTGGAAGTGTCCGCCGGGAAGAAGCTGAAGCTGACGGTCGAGCGGAGCGGCGAGCAGAAGATCGTCGACGTGACGCCCATGGCGGGGCCGAAGGGCGGCGTCCTCGGCATTACCCCGAAGCTGACGTCCGATGGCAAGCTGGACTCGAACCTCTTCGCGGTCGTGAAGCCCGGTTCCTACTTCGCGAGGATGCTCGTCGAGTCGGGCGACCGGCTGGTCTCCGTCGACGGCCGCGGCGGCGAGGTGTCGCTGAGGGGAAAGTTCAGCAAGGATCCGGAAAAGAACATCCCCCCGCTGGTCGGCCTGCGGGAGGACAAGGAGCGGAGCGTCCGCGTCGTCGTCGACCGCAAGGGGAAGCAGGTGGAGCTGTTCCTCAAGCTGGAGGGCAAGGAGGAAGGCGACCTCGCGGAGGCGGGCTTCAAGACCGATCAAGGCAACCTGCTCACCGGCGATTCGAGGCCGTTCCGCCGCCGGGCGTTCGGCGATGCGATCCATGCGGGGCTGATCGAGCCGGTGGACATCACGGTCATGACCGTGGACATCCTGAAGAAGGTGCTGACGGGCGGCGAGTCGGCGAAGGGCTTCTCGGGCCCGATCGGCATCATCCAGGCGTCCTACACCTTCGCCGAGCTCAACTTCGGCAACTTCGTCTGGCTGCTCTGCCTCATCACGGTGAACCTGGGCATCTTCAATCTGCTGCCGATCCCGATCCTCGACGGCGGCCACAACGTGCTTCTGCTGATCGAGGTGGTGCGGAAGTGGTTCGGCAAGCCGCCGCCCAGCGAGAAATTCATCGCCGGGTTCCAGTACGTGGGCCTGGCGTTCATCCTGACGCTCTTCGTGTTCGTGACCTTCAACGACATTTCGCGCCTGATCGCTCGTGGATAGCGGCGGCTGGGCCCAGTTCGTCGGAAAGGTCGTCGTCGTGGATACGGATTCGATGTTCGTCTACCTGGGGACGCTGGATCGGGTGGAGGACCACTTCGTGGTGCTGAAGGACGTGGACGCCCACGACCGGCGGGAAAGCCCGTCGACGAAGGAACAGTACATCATGGACACGAAGAAGTTCGGCGTGAAGCCGAATCGCCGCGAAGTGAACGTCCGCAAGCAGATGATCGTCAGCATTTCGAAGCTCGACGACGTCCTCGGGTACTGAGGCGGGAGCGATGGCGCGCGGGTTCGATCCGGTAGCCTATCTGAAGCTGTTCCGCTTTCCGCTCGTGTTCACCGCGATCGCCGACAGCGCGGCGGGGTACGTGCTCGCGACGCCCACCATGATCCAGCCGCTCGCGATGATCCTGCTGGCCGTCGGCTCCGCGGGACTCTACTTCTTCGGCATGGCGCTGAACGACATCGCCGACCGCGAGCGCGACAAGGTGATTGCCGCAAACCGCGTGCTGCCGTCGGGGCGCCTGACCCTCAAGTCGGCCCGGATCGCGGCGTTCGCCGCGCTCGGCTGCTCGCTCGCGGCGATCCTCGGGATCCTGGACACGCCGTTCCTCCAGCGGATCGTGACCTGGGCGCTGGTGGTGCTCTGCATCGCCGCCTACAACCTGTTCCTCAAGATCCCTCCCACGATGGGCTTCGTCCGCGCGTTCAACCTGCTCCTGGGCGTCGCCGCGGGACGGCTCATCACGTTCGACATCGCGGGCCAGCCGTGGCAGTATGCGATCCTGGTCCTCCCGGCCCTCGTTTACGTCTCCTCGCTGACGTACGTCTCGACTCTGGAGGACGCCACCCCCTCGCGGCGGAAGGTGATGCTCGGGATCGGGCTGATGTCGGTCGGCGCGATCCTGGCCGCGCTGGCGGGGCCGGTCATCCAGATGGTGGTCTACTTCGCGCCGTTCTCCGAGGCAGCGTCGAAGTTTCCGTGGGCCTTCCTCTTCTCGATCATCCTGATCGGGTGGATCGTCCGCCGCGGCGCCCACGCCGACGACGAGAGGAGCATCATGCTCCTGGTCCGCGACGGCGTCGCCGGCATCATCCTGCTCGATGCGGCGCTGCTCGCGTCCTGCGAGGACGTCGTTTCCGCGCTGATGGTCGCCAGCCTGCTCGTCCCCGCGGCCCTGTCGGTCGCCGTGTTCAAGCGCCTTGCCTGAGCTCACGGTCCGCGTCTGCGACGTCGCGGTCCGCCTCGCGGCGGACGACGCTCCGTTCATCGCCTCCGCGCGCCGGCGGTACGGCCCGTTCCTGGCGCGCGGTTCCGCCGATCTGTCGATCGACCTGACGCTGACGAGGAAGAAGCTCCGGGCGTATCGCGACGAGCCGCGCGTCGTGTGGGACGGACGGGCGGGCGTCGTGGAGCGTCACGACCTGGCCCTCGACCTCGCCCCGGGCCTCGGCCGCGCCGTCCTCGTGCGCGGGTTGTCGCCGCTCGACTCGCTCCTCCGCATCGCGCTCAGTTTCGAGCTCGTGAGGCGCGGCGGGTTTCTCTGTCACTCGGCGGCCGTCGACGGCTGGCTCTTTCCCGGCGTGTCGGGGGCGGGGAAGTCGACGCTCGGGCGCTCGGTGCCGAAGCGGCGGCTGCTGGCCGACGAGCTGGTCGGCGTCGTGGGGACCCGCCTGTGGGGCACGCCGTTCCGCGGCGACTTCCTGCCGGGGAAGAACCCGTCGTCTCGGCCGCTCGAGGCGATCCTGCTGCTCGACCGACGCGGTCCCCGCGGCGTCCATCCGGTCTCCAAGCCCGCCGCGCTGATCCGGCTGCTCCAGTGCGCCCTCTATTTCGGCGACGACGCGAGGGGCGGGAGGACGATCCTCGCCGCCGCGCGGACGTGCGTGATGCGTGCGGAAACGTTCGCGCTGAGCTACGATGCCCGCAAGACGGCTTTCTCCGGTGTCGAATCCATGATTCGGAAAGCGCTTCGATGAAAGAAATCCTCTGCGAGTACCACCGCAACGGCGACGTCGAGTCGGTCCACCGCATCTCCCTGGTCGCCCTCGAGGCGGGGAAGCCCGCGATGGTCCGCGGCGCGGTCGACCATCCCGTCTTCATGCGGTCGTGCGCCAAGCCCTTCCAGGGGCTCAGCGTGGTCGAGAGCGGCGCCGCCGACGCGTACGGCTTCTCGGCCGACGAGATCGCGGTCATCTGCGGCTCCCATCCCGGCGAGCCGGAGCACGTCCGCGCCGCCTCGTCGATCCTGAAGAAGGCGAAGCTGACGGTCGGCCATCTCCAGTGCGGCGCCCACCCGCCCAGCGGAACGCGCGGCCTGCGCGACCTCCTCAAGTCGGGGAAGGAGCCCACCGCCATCCACAACAACTGCTCGGGCAAGCACTCGGGGATGGTCTCGGCGACCAAGTTCATGCGGGCGCCGCTCGACACGTATCTCCAGCCGACCCACCCGCTCCAGAAGCGCAACCGGGCGAACGTCGCGCGGTTCGCCGAGCTGAAGCCGGAGTCGATCGAGATCGGCATCGACGGGTGCAGCGCGCCGACGTTCGGGCTGCCGCTCCGCGCGATGGCGCGGGCGATCGCGTCGTTCGCCTCCACGCCCGGAACTCCCCAGCGGGTGCGCGACGCCATGATGGCCCATCCGGCGATGGTCGGACGCCCGTGCGTGACGCTGATGTCCGCCGCGCCCGGCCGCCTGCTCGCCAAGGGCGGCGCCGAGGGCGTCTACCTGTGCGGCTTTCCGGGGAAGAAGGCGGGGCTCGCCCTCAAGGTCGAGGACGGCAACGCCCGCGCCTGGGTCCACGTCCTTCACGCAGTGATCCGCAAGCTCGGCTGGCTCGAGAAGGAGGACCTGGCGCGTCTGGCGAAGTCGGCGGATCCGGACCTGAAGAATCACGCGGGCCGGCGCGTCGGCGAGATCCGGGTAAAACTCTAAACACAAAGACACGAAGACACAAAGAAGCGCCTTCGGGATATCTCCTCCAGCGTTCCTTCTTTATCGTGGAGAAGATCTCATGCTGAGCCTTCTGTTCGCCGCGGTCCTTCTCTGCCAGGACGATGCCCTCAAGCCGTTCGACGAGCCGATGGAGGCGCAACTCAAGCTGAAGACCCCGGGCGGCGCGCTCGCGGTGGCGAAGGACGGGCGCCTCGTCTACGCCAAGGGGTTCGGCCTCGGCGACGTCGTCAACAAGGCGCCCGTGGAGCCGACGTCGCTCTTCCGCATCGCCAGCCTGTCGAAGACCCTTACGGCCGTCGCGATCCTCAAGCTGGCGCAGGACGGGAAGCTCGACCTCGACGCGAAGGCGTTCTCCCTGATCGACCTCAAGGCGCCGGACGGGGCGACGGTCGATCCGCGGCTCGCGGAGATCACGGTGCGCCAGCTGCTGCAGCACACGGGCGGCTGGAACCGGGACAAGAGCGGCGACCCGATGTTCATGGCCCCGCAGATCTCGAGCGCGCTCACCGTGCCGTCGCCGCCGACGTCGCTCCACATCATCCGATACATGATGGGGAAGCCCCTCGACTTCGACCCGGGAGCGAAGTTCGCCTACTCCAACTTCGGGTACTGCGTCCTGGGGCGCATCATCGAACAGCTGACCGGCGAGACGTACGGCAACCACGTGAAGAAGGCCGTGCTGGCGCCGATGGGCATCACGAAGATGACGCTCGGACGGTCGCTGCGCGAGAACCGGGAGAAGGACGAGGTCACCTACTATCCGGGCGCCGCCAAGCCCGGAAAGCCGGTCTTCGACAGCATCCAGGAGAAGGACGTGCCCGCGCCGTACGGCACGTTCTGCCTCGAGGCGATGGACTCCCACGGCGGCTGGATCGCGTCGGCGATCGATCTCGTCCGGTTCGCGTCGTCGCTCGACAAGGTCCTCAACGAGAAGAGCCTGGGGGTGATGTTCGCCAAGCCGACGAACGCGGGGAACGCGCCCGCCTACTACGGCTGCGGCTGGATGATCCGGCCCGTGGGGACTGAGGGGAAGGCCAACACCTGGCACACCGGATCGCTTCCGGGGACCAGCACGCTCCTGGTGCGGCGACACGACGGGCTCGTCTGGGCCGCGGTGTTCAACGAGCGGATCAAGGACGACAAGTTCGACCCCAACCTGCACCGCGCGGCGGACGCGGTCAAGGAGTGGCCGAAGGGCGACCTGTTCGAGAAGTACAAGTAGGATTGGCCACAGAGGGCACGGAGTGCACAGAGCAGAGTTCTTCTCTGTGGTCTCTGTGCCCTCAGTGGCCAATCCGTCCTAGTGCTTCTGGGTGGAAAGGGCCGTGAGCCGCTCGAGGATGGCGTCGATGCGGCGGCGCTCGTCCGGCCCCGGCGGCGTCCCGCGGTAGCGGGCCTCGCAGAACTTCTCCGTGATGAAATCGATCCCCTCTTCCGGCACCGCCACGCGGACCTGCGCGGCGAACTCGCGGGCGGTGAGCGCGGGATGCTTCCGCAGGCCGAACTTCGTCATCGTCCAGAGGAAGTCGCGGTAGAAGTCGACGGTGGTCGGCTCGCGGAATCCCGCGACGATCTGGCGGAGCCGCAGCTTGCGCGAGCGGGGCAGCAGGGAGTAGAGGACGGCCGTGGCGATCATCAGGCCCACCAGCACCAGGGCCGTCACCGGAGAGGCCACGATCCGCGCGGCGGCCCCGATCCAGCGGGCGACCTTCCGCAGGCCTTCGCCCAGCGCCAGGCTCTGGGTCGTGGGGTCGAAGTCGGTGACCCAGTGGTCCCATCGCTTCGGCGGCCCTTTGTCCTCCTTCTTCTTGTCCTCCACCGACGCGACGGGCGCGCCGTCGGGCGTCGTCGGCAGGTCCGGGATGGCGCCGGGCGTGGCGTCGTAGACGCGCCAGCCGTGCTCGGGGCCGAACCAGACCTCCACCCACGCATGGGCGTCGGAGTTGCGCACGAGGTAGGAGCCGTCGTCCTCGGGGTCGTGGAGCTGGAAGCCGGTGGCGACGCGCGCGGGGACGCCGCTGGCGCGGCACATCAGGGCGAGCGCCGTGGCGAACTGGGCGCAGTAGCCGGTCTTCGTCTCGAGGAAGTGCTCGACGGGGTCCTTGCCCTGGACGGGGACGAACGGATCGAGCTTGTAGGTGAACCCCTTGTGGGTGAGATAGTGGACCAGCCGGCTCGCGCGGAGGTTGCGGCCCTCGTCGAGCGAGTCGGTCACGCGCCGCGCCGTCATGCGGAGCAGGTCGAGGCCGGGCGGGACCTGGAGGTACTTCTCCGGCGCCGGCGCCTTCGAGGAGGCGGGCGGCAGCTGGGGCGGCATCAGCGCGCTTTCGACGTCGTAGCGCACGATGCCCCGCGGCGGGGCGGTGAAGAACATCACGCCGGCGGGATCGTACCGGGCGTCGGGGAGGCGGACGCGGATCGGATCGGCGATCGCGAATCCCAGGTCCTCCGACAGCGCGACGGTCTCGATGTGCTGGCGGACGATCTTGCGGCCCGCGGGGGCGTTGCGCTCGAGCTCGGTCCATCCGTCGGCGCGGTCCCCCTCGGTGCCGTCCTTCCGGGGCAGCTTCTTGAAGTCCGTGCGCCATTCGCCGTTCTCGTACGTGTCGAGCACCGCGCCGCGGACGTAGAGGGTCTGCTCGGGCGGCACGGGGTTGTCCTGGAGGTCGCGGACGCGGATCCTCATGACGGGGGTGAAGTCCGTCTTGAGGCGGTTGAAGTTCGTGAGCTTGAGGAACGCGGCCTGGCGGGGCATGCCGATGTGCTCGCCGGGCGCCGGCGGCTGGGGTCCCTCGGGGATCCTGGGCTTCTCCGCCTGCTCCGCGCCGGGCGCCTTCTCCATGCGGAACGCGCCGCGGGGGAAGACGACGAACACGACCGCGGCGACCTCGAGCGTCAGCAGCAGGGTGACGAACGTCAGCCCCATCCCGCCCTTCGCCGGCTCGCCCACGATGCCGCACTTCAGGATCGCCGCGCGCTGGAACGTGAGGAAGAGGCAGGTCACGCTGATCAGCAGGAGGGGGAGGAACGTCGGCGGCTGGACGAACGAGCCGGAGATCATGAAGAGGGACAGCTCGATGATCGCGAGCGTCCAGAAGTCGTACTCGGTCTTGTTCCGCGACAGGACGAAGACGATCGCGTTCCAGAAGAGGAACCGGGAGATCGAGTTGGCGAAATGCTCGGCGGTGCCGCCGACGTTGCCCGCGAGGAAGGCCAGGAAGAGGGCGCCGCCGACGGCGATGAGGCCGATCTTGACGGGCGCCGAGAAGAAGGGCTTCCGGAACCGGTGCTCGAACAGGAGGCTCCACCCGGCGAACAGGACGAACAGGATGATCATCGCCGGCGTCAGCGGATCGCTCTTCGCCGCCGCGAGATAGGCCGACAGCATCCCGACGTACGCCGCCAGGCGCACGCGCCGGTCCCGCGACAACGGACTGATGATCTCGAGCGGGTCCATTATTCCTGCGGCGTCTCCTCGGCCTCGACCTCGGGGAGCTCGTCCATCAACGCCTTCATTTCGGCCACGTTCAGCGTGATCGCGTGGGGCAGATCGTCCAGCTGCGGGAGCGGCTCGTCGCCGATCCGGAGCAGGAAGAGCACCTCCTCGCGCGGCGATTCCTCGGCGGCGACCAGCTCGCCCAGCGTGTGCAAGCGCGTGGGCCGGAGCAGGGCGAGCTCGCGGAGGAGGTCGTCCAGGTCCCGGGCGCCGCGCGGGTCGAGGTCGACGGCGACGGGCGCCGGGGCGAACGCGCGGAACCGGACGCGGTAGCCTTCGCCGACCAGCGCGTCGGCCAGCGTCGCCGCGAACGCGATGGCCCGCTCCAGCTTGCCGCGGCGGCGGAGGTCGCCGGGGCGCGGGATGTGGGTCTCGAGCAGGATCGCGACGTCGCGGACCCGCGGGTCGTCGTGCTCCCGCACGAGGAGCCGGTGGGGGACGCGGGCGGACATCTTCCAGTGGATGTCGCGGGGGCTGTCGCCCTCGCGGAATTCGCGGAGGCCGGCGAACTCTTCGTGGCCGCGCTCGAACTCGTTCGCGGCGAGGTCGCTGTACTCGACCTTCGCCAGGAGCGGGTCGAGGAACCGGCGGTTGAGCAGTCCGAGCCGCGGGTAGACCAGGAGTCGGTTCACGCTCGGGACGACGCGGCGGTAGGTGAAGAGGCCGGGGGTGAACTCGGAGACGACGGTGAACGGTCCCAGCCGCGCCCACCCGCGCTCCGGCGCCGTGGCGTAGCACGCGGTGCGGATCCGCTTGCGCGGGGCCGCCAGGGGGATCCAGACGGGCGTCGGCGGCAGCGAGACGGGACGGCCCGACGAGGCGACGTGGTCCTGGATGCGGAGGCAGAAGACCGGCCAGAACCTCTTCAGGTTCCGCAGTCTGATCCCGACGGTGAAGAGTCCGCCGGCGGTGGCCGACGAGGGGAGGATCCGCGACAGCTCGATGCCCCGCGCGACGACGACGGTCAGGACGCCCGAGACGACGAACTGGGCGGCGAGGACGCAGAAGATGGCGAAGAGGAGGTTGTTGCCCTTCAGCGCGGCGGCGAAGGCGACCGACGCCGCGAGGGCGAGGAAGATCCACCCGCGCCCGTTGACGCGAAAGGACCAGCGCTTCGTTCGGGGTCTCACCGGAACCCTCCCCGGCTACTGCGGAACAGGAATCTCCTGGAGGATCTTGCGGATGATCTGGCCCGACGCCGCGCGGCCGTCCTGCGACGCGCGCGACCGCTTCTCGACGACGCGGTGCGAGAGGACGTTGACCGCGACCGCCTTGATGTCGTCGGGCGTCGCATAATCGCGGCCGTCGACCAGCGCATGGGCGCGGGCGGCGCGCGTCAGGTGGATGGCGCCGCGCGGGCTGACGCCGGCGACGAGGGTCCGGTCCGCGCGCGTGCGGTTGGCGATCTCGACCACGTAATTGGTGACGGCGTCGTCGATCTTGACCTCGTTGACCCGCTCGCAGAGCCGGTTGACGTCGTCGGCGGAGACGACGGCCTGGAGCGACTCGACGGGATCGGCGGCGGCGCGCGACTGGATGATCTGCCGCTCCTCCTCGGGCGTGGGGTAGCCCATGCGGAGGATCATGAGGAACCGGTCGAGCTGGGACTCCGGAAGCGGGTAGGTCCCGGTGAACTCCAGCGGGTTCTGCGTCGCGATCACGAGGAAGGGGGCGGGGAGCGCGTGGGTGACGCCGTCGACGCTCACGCGGCTCTCGTTCATGGCCTCCAGGAGCGCGGCCTGGGTGCGCGGCGTCGCGCGGTTGATCTCGTCCGCGAGGATGATGTTCGAGAAGATCGGTCCGCGCTTGAAGACGAAGTCCTTGCGGTCGTTGTCGAGGATGGAGACGCCCGTGACGTCGGAGGGAAGCAGGTCGGGCGTGAACTGGATGCGGCGGAAGTTGCAGGCGATCGACTTCGCGGTGGCGCGGGCGAGGGCGGTCTTTCCGATGCCGGGGACGTCCTCGAGGAGGACGTGGCCGCGGGCGAGCAGGCAGGTCACCGTGAGCTTCACCACTTCGGGCTTCCCGAAGATGACGCTCTCGATGTTCCGGCGCAGCGTCGCGATCAGGTCCAGGTCCTGGCGTTGGATGGGCATCGGCGAAGTCGTCAGGAGCTGCATCGCGCCTCCTGTCGGTCCCGAATTATAGGTCCTGGGGGCCGGGACGGACAGAACATTTGACGCCGCCTTCCGGCGCCTTTCTTAATTCTTGATTCTTTTTTGGGAGGGGCGTATAAACGGCCTTCTAGGCCTGTTTGGACACGATTTGCTCCTCGGGGGCAGGAAGGAGAGACAATGGCGGAGGTCTATGTCGTGCAGTCCAAGGTGAGGGCCCTGGCGAAGAAGAAGGGCTTCCGGTTCAGCGGCGAGGCGGTGGACGCCCTCTCGAAGCTGGTCGAGACCGCGGTGACGTCGGCGGGCGCCCGGGCGAAGGCCAACAAGCGCCAGACGATCAAGGCGTCGGACATCTAAAGTTCCGCGCGACAACGCAACGAAAGACGGCCCCGGACGCGAGTCCGGGGCCGCTTTGTTTTCATGCGGGTCCGTGTCGCCGAAGTGACGATGTAAGAAAAAGAGAACCCGTTCGGGCGGTTCGCCGGGGCATGGCTTGACTCCCCCTGGGGGGAGGGATATCATAGCTCACTGGCGCGTCGCCCATAATTTCGGAGATACGGTGCCTGATCTGACCATCCAAGTCCAGGAAGTCAAGAATCTGCCCGGCACCGCTCTGGTCATTCTGAACGGCTCCATCGACGCGAAGACGGTCATCACGTTCCAGACCCATCTCAACTCGGTGAAGGAGCGCGGGGTGGAGCGCTTCATCATGGACATGGAGATGGTGAAGTACGTGAACTCCACTGGCCTGGGCTACCTGATCAACCTGTCCGACTCGGTGACGCCCGACAAGGGCGGCATCTCGCTCGTGAAGGTCCAGCCGAAGGTCAAGGTCGTCTTCGACATGCTGGGCCTCAACGCGTTCTTCCGGATCTTCAACACACGCGACGAGGCGCTCAAGCACCTGCAGGCGGCCGAATCGGGCACCAGCCCCAACGACCAGACGGTGGTGCTGAAGAGCCCGGTCGTCGCGGCGCCGCCCCCGCCTTCCACGTCGCGGCACGTCGCCGCGCCTCCGCCGCCCCCGCCCGTCCAGGCGCCCATGGCGCAGCCCACGACGGTGTCGGCCGGCGAGACGCTCCACGTGGAGTGCCAGTCCTGCCGCGCGCTGCTGGCGGTGAAGGAGACGGGAACGTACAAGTGCCCGCGCTGCCTCACGTCGTTCAACTACTCGGGCAACGGCAAGGTCAACTTCCTCCCGCGCCAGAAGTCGCTCCCGGTCCAGCTGAGCCTGAATTTCAGCCCGGAGTGCACGGAAGGGCTGCTAGAGTTCGTGAAGCGGCTCTCGACGAAGAGCGGATTCTCTCCGACGGGAATCTCGGAGATGCAGTCGGCCGTTAAAGATACGGTGGAAGCCATCCGCCGCCACGCCTACGGCGGCAACGAAAACAACGTGTACCACGTGCTCCTGACGTCGGTGGATTCCGAGCTCGAGATGCGGTTCGCCGATTACGGCGCCTCGCTGAACTCCGACAAGGGAGACGTGTTTTCCTCCGTCCGGCGGACGATGGACCGGTTCGAGCTCCGGCACCATCCGAAGGGCGGCAACGTGGTCACGGTATCGAAAAAGGCCAGGTGACATGACGAACCTGCTGGCGATCGGCGGTCTGAGCCCGATGGAACTCATCATCATCGTGGCGGTGATCGTCCTGCTCTTCGGCTCCTCCAAGATCCCGCAGCTGATGCGCGGCGTCGGGTCGGGCATCAACGAGTTCAAGAAGGGCCTGAAGGAAGGCGACCAGCCACCCGGCGACGCCAAGCCGGGTGACGCTCCGAAGCCTCCGGACGCGGCTCCTCCGGCGACCGAGAAGAAGTAGTTCCGCTCCGCATGGCCCTCGACCTTCTCGCCTTCGCGGCTCACCGCGACGACAACGAAATCACCTGCGGCGGCCTTCTCGCCAAAATGGCCGAGAAGGGCTACAAGGTCGGCGCCTGCGATCTCACCCAGGGCGAAATGGGCACCCTGGGGTCGGCTTCCGAGCGCAGGGCCGAGTGCGACGAAGCTTCCCGCATCCTCGGCCTGGCCGCGCGCATCAACTGCGAGCTCCCCGACGCCGGCGTCTTCAACATCCGCGAGTACCAGAACCGGGTCATCGACATCCTCCGCGAGCACCGCCCCAAGGTCGTGGTCCTGCCCGGCCACGAGCAGCGCCACCCCGACCACCGGATCACGCCGCAGCTGGTCTTCGACGCCTGCTTCTTCGCGGGGCTCGAGAAGTTCGGCAAGGGCGCGAAGCACCGTCCGACCAAGATCCTCTACTGCCACAACATCCAGTTCGACGAGCGCCGCCCGTCGTTCGTGGTGGACATCTCCGCCCAGCTCGACAAGAAGATCGCCGCCGTCCTTGCCTACAAGACGCAGTTCCCGGATGCCGAGAAGATGAAGGAATGGCTGCGCGCCCGCGCGCGGACCTACGGGTCGATGATCGGCCCGTTCGGCAATCTCCTGTACGGCGAAGGCTACATCCAGCGCGAAGTGATGCAGGTCGACGACGTCGTCACGCTCCCTGGCGCCAGCATCTAGGGCGGAAATCCCAAACCCCAAATCCCAACGAAGTCCCAATCCCCAACTCCCAACGGATCGGCCGCATCGAGATCGATCTGCAGCTATACTCCCCCCGGATCGAGGGGGGACGCATGGGAGTCATCCTGTTCCTGGTGATGCAGTATCACCCGACGTCCGAAGACGAGAACCTCCAGATTCTCCAATCCCTTGTGGCCGTCCAGTGCACTCATCCTCGGATCGACCGGTTTCCATTCGCACTCCAACCCAGCATCCAGGTGAATCTCCGTGACGCGTTTACGCGAACGGAGGAATGGTATTACAGCGCTCTCGAAGCGTTCGAAGAGGAGAAGCCACGGATACATTGGGAGTACACCGAGAACTGGTTCGTGAGCGCTCGATCCGAGCGCGTCGTGAGCCTGATGGGGTTTGCCAGATATCACAGCGGCGGCGTCCATCCGAACTCATCCATGTTGGGGCGGACCGTGTGGTTGGACGGCGAGACCCTCAAGGTCGCCCGTCTGGCGGACCTGTTCAACCCCTGCTCGGCATGGATGGAGGAACTGTCCGTCCGCGTGCTCCACAAGCTTCGCGCGGCGGGCGCATCGGACGTCCTCGATGAGACCCTCACGGCTTTGGACGAACGCGGACTCGACACTTGGGGATTGACTCGAGAGGGGATCGAGTTTCTCTTCGCTCCATACCGCGTGGGCTGCTATGCCGAGGGATCCTACTTCGCGCTGGTACCCTACGAGGAGATTCGCGAGATCCTGAATCCCCTCGGGCCGGCGGCGGAGTTTCGCTAGCGTCGGATCCCGACCGCGAGCAGGTAGTCGCGCGGCACCGCGACTCCCAGCTCCGTCCGGTAGGTGTCGTAGTAGGCCAGGAAGTCGCGGCGGAATGACCGGCGCCGATCCTCGGGCAGCGACTCGGCGAGCGTCCGCGTCGGACCGTAGCCGCGCACGAACAGATCCCACGCCTCTTCGCTGGACGACAGTCGCAGCACGGTGACGCCGGTCTCGGTCCTCAGGTCGAAGGAGCCGCCGAGCAGGCGTCGTACGCCGTCGGGGTTTCCCCAGTCGAAGGGCGAGGGCGAGGTCGACGGCGGCAGATACTTCTTGTGGACGGCGACCTTGCGCGCGATGGAGGAGTCGGGCGTCCAGGAGACGAGCGCGATCCTCCCGCCGGGGCGGATGACCCGGGCGAGCTCCGCCGCCGCCGCTTCGGGCCGGTTGACGAACATGATCCCGAACGTCGAGATCGCGCCGTCGAAACTCCCCGCGTCGAACGGCAGCTGCTCGGCATCGCCGACGTTGAAGTCGACCCCGGGAGCGAGCCGCTTCGCCGTTTCGATCAGCTCCGCGCCGAGATCGACGCCGGTGACTCTCGCGCCGAGTGCGGCGATGCGCCGGGCCGCGAGTCCGGTGCCGGTCCCGACGTCGAGGATCCGCTCGCCGGCGCGCGGCGCCAGGCGGCCGATCGCGTGGTCGATCGCATCCCCGAGGTGAAGGGAGATGCGCTCGTAGTCGCCGGCGGCGGAGTCCCAGACGCCAGCGGCCTTCTGATTGTGGGGGAGGATGTCCACGAGACGTATCATAAAGGGTGGACTCGGAACCACAAGTCCTCTTCGGGGAGGGAGCGACGCATGGCTCTCTGGATTCTCGTCTGCATGATCGTCGTTCCGGCGATCGGAGGCTTCTACCTCTCACGGGGCAAGGCGAAGACGCTGGCGCGACTCGAGGCGAAGCTCACGGCCGACATCCGCAACCGGCTGACCTCGATCGCCCGCGAGGTCGGCGGGAGCGTCTCGGAGGGGGCGGTCCTCGACACTGCCCGCGGCAAGATGAGCCTGGTGGCCAGCAAGGCTCCCGAAAGCTACGTGGTCGACCTCGCCAAGTTCGTGGGAAAGACCGACTTGAGCGGGGCCGTCACGGTGGTTCGTCGCGAGGACGCCTCCAAGGTCATCGCGACCCGGAATCTCCGCGTGCTGGAGCCGAAGGATCCGATGATGGCGGAGCACTATCACGTCCTGGTCTCCGACGTCGAGGAGGGCCAGCGCTGGGCCACGGCAAAGCTCGCCGAGAAGCTCCGGGCGCTCGAGACGGGAGTGCGTGCCCGATGCCGCGTGCAGGTTGCAGGAGGGACGGCCACGGTCTTCGTCTTCCGGAACCTGGCCAAGGCCGAGGAGCTCAAGGCGTTCTACGACGGGGCGGTGGGGGTGATCGACGCGCTGGACGGTTCGAGCCGCCCGACGTCCTGACGCTCAGGGGAGAAGCTTCGTCGGGTCGAGTTTCGGGGCGACCTTCAGGCCGAGACCCAGGCAGGAGCGGCAGGGCACCGCGGCATTTCGGAACGCGAGGCCCCGGCCCTCGCACGCGGCGCAGGGCGCCGTCGAGCAGATGTCCTCGAGGGCGGGAGGATTCCGCGGATCCTTGCACTGCTTGCAGTCGAAGTAGCCGTCCTTGCACTTCTCGCACTTCACGATCCGCTCGATCCCCGTCGCGCGGCACGGCACGCAGCTGATCTGCGCGCCCAGCGTGTTGGCGGTGAAGCCCCGGCCCTTGCACTTGAGGCAGACGAACTTCATCTCCTTCTTGCCGTGGCAGTTGGTGCAGCGCAGCTTGCCGACGCCGAGGCAGCTGTTGCAGGAGGCCACGGCGCGGATCGACTTGACGAGCGTCGCGACGTGCTCCTGCGCGGCCGCGCCGCCGAGCCGCACGGTCTCCAGCGCGCCGATCGGGCGCTCGAATCCGCGCTTCCGCGCCTGGACCAGGCGGAGGAGCGCATAGGACCAGACGTAGCGCACGGCCGGAGTGTCGATCGACCGGAACTCGTTCACGAACGCCATCACCGCGAGATCGAATTCGCCGTTGGCGAGCCATGTGTCGAGATCGCGGACGGCGTGGCCCTCGGGGGTGCCGACCAGGCCGTTCTGGACGACGAGTCCGAGCGAGCGGGCGGTCTTGTCGAGATCCGGCCCCGTCGGGGCGCCCGAGAGGTGGGCGATCGCGAACGGCTGTAGCGCCTCGGACGCGACGGCGTTCGTGGTCCGCAGGGAGGCGAGGTGCTGCGCCGCCTGGAGATGCACCGCGGCGGTCAGCTTGCCGGGCTCCTTGAGCCAGGGCTTCTCGAAGTACTCCTGGGTGGCCTTCAGGGCGGGCCCTTCGAGCTTCATCTCCGCGTCGGTCTTGAGCAGGAACATGATCGCGGCGGCCGCGAGGTCGGTCCGCTGGGCGCGGAAGCCGGCGACCGCGGCCGCGCGGCGCGCGGGATCGTTCCGCCGGGCGGGATCGAGCAGGGTGCTGAGCGCCTCATCGGGCTGAAGCGTGACGATCGGCGCGGGCCGGAAGGTCCCGGTCCCGACCGAGCCGACGCCGATGTCGTCGTGGGAGACCCGTTCGCGCAGCAGCCGCATCAGCTGCATGAGGAGCATGATCTGCTTGCCGAGCTGGCCGTCTTCGGGGAAGAGATCGAGCGCGGCGGAGTAGGATTCGCGGGCGCGGGTGACCTTGGCGATCGCGTCCTTGAGCAGCGCGTTCCTCGGCCCGGTCTCGCTCAGGGCGATGGCCTTGTGGTAGTCGGTGCGCGCCTCGTCGAAGAGCTTGTCGGCGTCGCCGAGGAACTCGGTGGGAGTCTTGACGACTTTCTGGACCTCGTCCTTGAGGAACGTCCGGAGGGCGCCGTCGCTGGTGACCTCGTAGAAGTCGGACTTTTCGACGACGCGGCCGGCGACGCGGGTGCCGTCCTTCAGGACGATCACGTCGGCGAAGAGGCTGGTGGCTGCAAGAAGGAAGAACGCCAACACTCTCATGCTCGCCCCTGTCCTGAATAGCGGGAGGAAGGCCGGGAATTACCTCTTTCGACGCAAAAGGGCGGAGCGGATTTCGGAAATTCGACGAATGCAGAGGAGGATTTCGAAGAAAGTTCAGCGGGTGTGGATGACGAGCTTGCCGCCGCTTTCGCCGTATTCGACGTCGACCGCGAGCTTCAGGCGGGCCAGGTCGGCGAACAGCCGGCCGACCTGTTCCGTGGACAGGAAGATGTAGTAGGTGATCCGCTTTTCCTTCACGTCCTTCGTGACGGGGATCTCCTTCTCGTCCTTCACCAGGGGGTACTTCAGGTCGCCGAGGAGCGACGCGGCCGAGTGGGCGCGGACCTCGATCGTCATCTTCTCGGGAACGGTGACGTCGATCAGGTGGAAGATCCGCTCCATCTGCTTGAGCTCGGGGAGCGGGGTGACGCCGATCGGGGTCACGAGGACGTGGCCCGATTCCTTGGGGACGACCCAGCCGTCGAACACGAGCGAATACGTGTACTCGCCGGGCCGGGGCTTCTTCACGCCGGCCCTGGTGCTCGCCTGGTCGAGCCGGAACGGACGGGGCCGGAGCGCCTGCTGAAGCCGGAAGGTCTTCAGGAGCGTCGTCGACGCGATGGGTTCCGCGTGGGGGAAGATGACGAACCGGTGGCCGGCCTCGTCGGTCCGAAGCGAGGGCAGCAACCGGCTCTCCAGCTCGCGACCGACGAGCGTCCGGTAGCGGACGAGCTTCGGCTCGCGGAACTCGAAGTACACCTTGCGGCGGAGGTCGTCCGCCGTCAGCTCGAAGAACGAGAACTGAAAATCCATGGGCATTTCCAGGAGCCGGACGCGGGTACGGACGACGAGGGACTCGTCGGAGACGAGGAAGCCCGAGTTGAACACGGGGCGGGGCGCGTCGGCGCGCTTGCCTTTCTCGTAGGTCCATTCGTCGCGGTCGGGGAGGTAGGCGACCGCTCCCGCCTGGGCGAACTGCCAGGTCATGACGGCGCCGCTCGACCCGGTGAGCATCAGGTCGCGGGGCAGGGAGAGATCGCGCAGGATGACCGCATTGGGGGTGCCGTTGTGGATGCGGAAGACGACGGTGGCGATCTCGCCTTCGCGGGGCGAGGCGCCTGCGGCTTCGACTTCGACGGCGACGTCGAGCGCGCCCGAGAGCGGCTTGGCGTCGGTCTTGCCGGCGCCGGCTTTCCCGGGGTTTCCCTTGTCCTGGGAGCGCGGGGCACTGCAGGCCGCGAGGAGGAGGATCAGCGCGGCGGGGGCGGCCAGTCTTCCCATGATAGAGTTCAAGACGTCGATTCCGCGGTGAAGTCGGACTATTTCTTCAGCTTGTTCTTTTCGCCGAGCCGGCAGACCTTGGGCCCCTTGAACTTCGCGAGCTCGGCCTCGTTCAGGTAGCCGTAGGCCATGATGATGATCTCGTCGCCCGGGGCGCCCATGTGGGCGGCGCCGCCGTAGAGGCAGAACGCCCCGCTGCCGGCGGGCTCCGGGATCGTGTAGGTCTCGAACCGCCGTCCGTTGGTCACGTTGGCGATCAGGACCATCTCGTAGGGGAGGATGCCCGACGCCTCGAGCACCGAGCCGTCGATGCCGCAGCTCCCTTCGTAGTGGAGCTCGGCCTTGGTGATGTAGGCGTTGGCGATCTTGGACGTGCACATGCGCTTGAGCATCGGGCGCAGGATAGCAGGCTTCCCGCATGCCATCAACCTTTACCTAGGGGCTGAGGGCTTCCCGGCACTTCTTCCACAGCGCGTCTCCTGGGGCGGCTTCCAAGACGCTCCCATCCTTGTGCATCGCGTTGATGGGTTGACCTTCGCCGTGGTTGTCCTCACGATCGGCGCACAGGAGTTCCCCCGCGCCTAGCTTCGAAAAGCTCCGACGAGGGCCGCGGTAGTTGGTTTCGTCCGGCCCCAGTTCATGCTCCAGGACGTCGCAGTGGAGGATTCCCGCGTGATCGGTCTCGATCAGAGGCGGTTTCGTGGTGCGAAGAGAAAGCCACAGATTCTCTTCGGTCGCCGCCGGCCACTCCCCCCGATGACTCACCGCGTAGACGGTGCATAACTTGTACAGCTGCTGGAGGTTGGACTGACAGGCAACGGTTCTCGGATGGCGAGTGCCGCAGAACATGGGAGGGAATAGCGCGACGACGATTCCGATCACGACCAGGATGACCACGACTTCGAGCAAAGTGAGACCTCGATTGTGCATAGAATGTCCTTTCAGAAGTGAAGGATGCCCGGCCCCGGGCAGACGTTGAGCCCGGGGCCGGGCGGGGAATCGCTGTCAACCTAGGGAGACAGCTTGGTGGCGTACTCCGACCACTTGGGGTGATCCAGCTCGAACTCCGAGACGCTGCCGTCCTTGAAGAGCACGTTGCCGCCGTACTGCTCGCCGTGGTTGCCGGGCTTGTCGCCGCCCAGCGGATCGGTCGCGCCGATCCGGCCGAACGTCGAGACGGGACCGCGATAGTTGGTCTCGTCGGGGCCCAGTTCGTGCTCGAGGCAGTCGCAATGAAGGATCCCCGCGTGATCGGTCTCGATCAGCGGGGGAACCAGCTTCCGGAGCGAGAGCCAGAGCTCCTCCCCTTTGGCGGAGGGCCAGGCGCCTTTGTGCGATGTCGCATAGATGGTTCCCAGCTTGTACAGCTGCTGCTGGTTGCTGGCGCAGGCGGCGACCTTGGCGCGGAAGAGGGCGTGGACAATAACCGGGAGTAATAAGCTGGCAAGAATGCCGATGATGACGATCACGACCAGCAACTCGACCAAGGTAAACCCCTGCCTGCGACGCTGTGCCGACAATGCGACCATCGTAACCTCCTTCACATTGTCAAAGAGCCTTCTATCTCATGGGGGACGCCTCTGGGAATCACTTCTCCCGGCGGCGCGTCAACCCCGGATGCCGAAGGCGTTCCGTCCCTAAGGACGGCACTTCCCGGAACGCGTGGCGGTGCCCCAGATGCCCGTGTGGTCCGTCACGACCGCGCCGGACTTCAGAAGGACATTGCCGCCCTGTTTGTTGTCGTCGCTGTGGTTGTGCTCCATGTCGCAGCCGATCGGATCCTTGTCGGTGAACTTGGAGAAGTCGCCGGCAGGTCCGTAGTAGTGGCACGGGGGCGCGTCGGGAGCGTCGTTCAGCGGGCAGCGCAGCGTCTCCGGCGTCACGAGCGGCGGCGTGGCCTTCGCGAGCCGCTCCCAGTAGGCGCGGCCGTACTCTTTCGGCCCCGGAGCGGGAGCCTTCAGCTGGGCTTCGTAGAGCGTCTTGAGATGGCCGCGGCAGGCGAGGACGTCGTCGATCCGCGAGCTGCGCGCGATCGAGGGGACGAGCAGCGCGAAGACGATGCCGACGATCGTGAGGCCGGCCGTCACCTCGACCAGCGTGATGCCCCTGTCCCGGCGCCTCATAACCGGAGTATACCGCCGTCCCGTCAGGAAGCGGACTTTTTTCGCCGGACGCAGAAGGCCGCGACCCCGGCGAGCGCCAGCCCCATGCCGATCAGCCCGTGGCGCGCTGCGGGCGGACGGAACCGCAGGACGACCTGGTGGGCGCCGGCGGGCACGGCGATCGCGCGGAACGCGAGATTCGCCCGCAGGATCGGGCTTTCCTTGCCGTCGATCTCCGCTTCCCAGCCGGGATAATCGGTGTCGGCGATCACGAGCGTGCCGTTTTGCTTCGCGACGACGTCGAGCTCGATCCGATCGGTCGTCCGCCGGGTCCACGTCGCTTCGCCCTCGCCGCCGGGGAGCGGCTGATCCGATTCGACGACCGCTTCGCGGCGCGGGTCGAATTTGGGATCACGGACGAGCTGTTCCGCCTCCTGCTCGTTCTTCGCCGCCCGGATCTCCAGCCCCAGGCGCGCCCTCGGCAGCGCGCCGCGGTTCTCGAAGAGCGCGACGGAGCCGAACGACTCGAGCTTGCGGAACCGGGAAGGCATGGGAAGGGTGGGGGGGAGAAGCACGTGCTTCGTTCCCAGGAAATCGAGGAGCGGCGAGTCGAACTTCGTGAACTGGAGGGTGCGTCCGGCCGGACTGATCCGGGCGCCCGCGGCGTCGGCGAAGACGAAGTAGTGCCGGGGGATGATCGCCTCGAATCCGCCGATGTTCTCCACGCCGTACAGCGCGAGCAGATTGTTGCCGTCGACCAGATCCTGCCCCCACTCGTCGGTCTTGTTCGAGATCGCCGTCGTGCCGAGCACGCCCGTGCCGCGCCACGGTCCGGCGGGCTCGCGCATCTGGCGGATCGCCTCCGGCGTCCGGGCGAGCAGGCTCGAGTCGGCGTGGGCGTTGTACTGGAGGAACGGGGGGAGCAGTTCGAAGAGGATCGCGACGAACGTCAGCGCGGCGGCCGCGGGCTTCGACCGAAGGACGAGAAACGCGGCGCCCGTCGCCAGGCCGAAGCCGATCAGCGTCTCGACCGCGGCGCCGTTCAGGAACCGGAAGGGCGCGCGGCCGATCAGCAGGGAGCCGGCGAAGACGGCGGTGACCCAGGCGACTCCCCGGGGCGCTCTGCCGAGTTCGGCGGCGAGCGCCTCCAGGCCGTGGGCGCAGAGATAAGCGACGGCGAACCCCGTCAGGACGAGCGCCCGGGACGCCGGGCTTAGGTTGAGGATGGGGATCTTCATGTAGATCCAGGCGAGAGGATAGACGAAGGCGATCGCCAGCGAGGCACCGCCGGCGACGGCCGCGATGCGGACGCCGGTCTCGTTCCACCTTCGAACGGCGCCTGCCACCGCGAGCGCTAGCGCCGCAAGCCCGGCATAGGTCGCGAACTCCGCCTCGAATCCCGGTCCGGGGAAATACGCCTTTCCCAGCAGAAGTCCTGCCGCGTGAGTGGCGAGCCGCCACGGATTTCCGTAGAGCGAGAGCTGGTCGAACTCCGGCTCGCGGTAGCCGTTCTCGATCGTGTCGAGCCGCGTGAGGATGTCGGGAAGGCCGACGCCGACGGCGAACAGCGTGAAGACTCCGGCGAATTTCAGGGCGAACTTGCGAAGGTCGGGGGTCCGGGCGGCCGCGGTCGCGATCCAGCCCAGCACGAACAGGGCGAAGAGCACCGCGTGCTGCGGATGGCTGCCCAGGATGGCGAGGCCCATCGCGGCCCCGGCTACGGCGGCGCGCGACGGCTCGCGGGTCTCGAGTCCCTTCACGATCGCGAGGAGCGCGAGCGGACCGAACACCGAGAGACCGGCGAGGATGGCGGTGGAGAACCACATCGCGTTGTAGCCGCCCAGCATCCAGACGAGGCCGCCGGCGCTCGCGGCGATCTCGGACCGACCCACGCCGCGGAGGAGCCAGAACATCGCCGCTCCGGAGAAGAAGAGGTGAAACATCAGCCCGAGCTCGTAGGCGACGTCGGCGGAGAAGATCCGGTGGAGCACGAGGTTCGGCGGATAGAACGGGTGGAGCATCGGGTTGGCGTACGTGGGGAGGCCGCAGAACAGATTGGGGTTCCAGAGGCGCAGCTCGTTCGCCTTGAGACCCTCATTGTAGAGCCGGAGGTGGCCGGCGAGAACCACGAGGTTGTCGGAGATGCGATGGCGGACGAACTCGGAGGAGAACCAGCCGCGCGGTTGCTGCGGCTCGAGGCCGAGCTGGCGCTCGAGGGGCGCCATCGCGTACATCGTCTGGCCGAAGAGGAGGAACTTCCAGAAGACGGCGAGAGTGACGCCGGCGAAGAGGAGGTAAGGGGCCGCCCGTTTCACCTCGTGATCATACCGAAAAGCCTCTTCGAGAGGGCCGTCTTCACGTGGAACGCGCAGACCGCAAGCGCTTGGACGGAGCGATTGCGCCATCGGCGGGCCTGGATGCAGGCTTGGACGGCGGCGTGTTGAATGGTTGTCGCGCGCACGATGATGCAGTCGTTAGAGAACGTGACGATACGATTCGAGCCGGGAACCAACCAACGGAGCTGGTCCGCGAGATCCCTGCCGAAGATCTGCAGGTTGACTTCTACGGGCGGCGGTTCGAGGCCGATCTTGCAGCGGCCCATGCCGTAGACCAGTTCCTCGACGTCGTAGCACTCTAAGGTGTCGCCGGTGGGGAGGAAGAGCGCGCCGATCAGCAAGGCGACCAGGACGAGCCCCGACCAGAACTTTCTCACAGGTTCAGGACGGGGAGCCCGCGGTGCCTTCGGGCAAAAAAAGAAGCCCCGGTGTCGCCACCGGGGCTTCTGTGACGTCCTGCGAGAGCTACTTCTTGGGCGGGTTGTTGCCGTTCATGACGTTGTTCCACTCGTTGCCCGTCAGTTCGAGCACGTCGCCCGACTTCCGGAGCACGTTGCCGCTGGCATCGTTGCCCGCCGTGCTGTTGCCTTCCAGGTGGTTCTCCGGGTCGTCGCGGCCGACCGGATCGCCGCCCGACAGCTTGTTCACCTTCACGCCGGGGCCGTAATAGTCGATCTCACCGACGGCCATCTCGCCCTTCACGGGGCAGAGGAAGACTTCCATTTCGGTCGGATCGACCAGCGGAGGCGTGGTGGTGGTGAGCGCCGACCAGAACGACTGCCCGTCCGAGGTCGGCATGGCCTTCATGCGGCCGCCGAACTGGGACATGTAGGTCGTCTGGAGGGTCCACAGCTGTCTGAGGTTGTTGGCGCACGAGGTTACCCGCGCACGCTTGATCGCCCTGGTGATTGCCGGCAGGAGAAGAGCTGCAAGAATACCAATAATGACGATGACGACCAGCAGCTCGACCAGGGTGAACCCTTTGCGATTCTTCGACATCGGGTTGCCTCCATGGGTTGCCGAATCTGCGCCCGGCGACCACCGCCGGACGGAACTGCGTCCCGCTCGTGGGAAAATTCGCCCTCCTAAACAGACGTGATGCGGCGTCCGCCCCGGTGACGGACCGAACCCCCGATCCGATTAAGTCTATCCCGGGGAGAATGAAGAATAAAGAATAAAGAATGCAGGACGTCAGACCGGCGTGCCGAGGATCGAATAGAGCAGGGATCGCTTCTGCTCGAGAAGCTCCGGGGTGTTCGCCTCCAGGTTGAGGCGGAGCAGCGGCTCGGTGTTCGACGCGCGGACGTTGAACCACCAGGCGTCGTACTCGATCGTGATGCCGTCGAGCGTGTCCTGGCGGCCGTCCTTGAACTTGTCGCGCAGCGAGCGGATGAGCGCGTCCTTGTCGGCGACCTTGAAGTTGATCTCCCCCGTCGCCGAGGTGCGGCGGAGCGGCGCGAGCAGCTCGTCGATCGGCTTCCCCTCGCGGCCCAGCAGGTCCAGGACCTTCGCGAGCGCCATCATTCCCGAGTCGGCGAAGTAGTGGTCGCGGAAGTAGAAGTGGCCGGAGAGCTCGCCGCCGAATGCGGCATCGTTGGTCTTCATCGTCTCCTTGATGAAGGAGTGGCCGACGCGGTCGCGGATCGGGCGGCCGCCCGCCTTGCGGATCTCCTCGGGGACGACGCGGCTCGACCGGAGGTCGTAGACGATCGCCGAGCCCGGATGGCGGCGCAGCTCCGAGCGCGCCAGGAGCACGGTCACGAGATCGCAGCCGATCCGGACGCCGCCGGGTCCCAGGAACATGCAGCGGTCGCCGTCGCCGTCGAACGCGACGCCGAGGTCGGCGCCGGTCTTCTTCATCGCCTCCTGGAGGTCGCGGACGTTCTCGTCCTTGAGCGGATTGGGCTCGTGGCTCGGGAACCGGCCGTCGGGCTCCCAGCAGAGGCGGACGAAGTCGATCGGCAGGTCGCCGAAGATGGCGTCGAAATGGGCGCCGACGGCGCCGTGGGCGAGGTCGACGGCGATCTTCAGCTTCGGCGCCTTCTCGATCTGGCGGCGGAGGTGGGCGCGGTAGTCGGCCTGGAGGCTGCGGGACGTGATCGTCGACCCGCCCGGAGCGTTCTCCGCCGCGAGCCGCTCGATCTCCTTGAGCCCCGTCTTCTCGCCGATGGGGAATGCCTTCTCGCGGCAGATCTTGAAGCCGATGTCCTCGGGCGGATTGTGCGAGGCGGTGACCATGACGCCGCCGTCGAGGCCCAGGCTGCCGACGGCGAAGTAGAGCATCGGCGTCGTGCAGAGGCCGATGTCGACCACCTCGCAGCCCGCGCCCTTGGCGACGGCCGCGGCGATCGCAGGGGCGGAGAGGCGGACGTCGCGTCCGACGGCGATGCGGCGCGCCTTCAGGAAGCGGACGACGGCGCCGCCGAGCCGCTCGGCGAGAGACTCGTCGATCTCGGTCGGGTATTTTCCGCGGACGTCGTAGGCTTTGAAGACCGGCATCGTGAAGATGAAAGGATACAACGGCGAAACGCTAAGGGCGACATTTCTCGATGCGGTTGATGCCGATCCGCGCTTCGGCGGCGCCCTCGAGGTCGGGGTATTCGGTCACGTACTTCGCGTAGATGTCTCGGGCGTCGGCGTTCCGGCCCGCCTCCTCGAGGGACTGGGCGTAGCGGAACAGGGCGTGGGCGCGGCGGATGTCGCCGGGATAGCGCTCGTAGAAGCGGCGGTAGCCGGTGGCCGCCATCTCGGGGCGCCAGGTCCACGCGCACCAGTCCGCCGAGGTCATCTGGAGCCACCGCGACGATTCGGCTTCGGGGTCGCGGTCGATCCGCCGCTGGTAGTAGTCCATCATCGGGGAGGAGAGCAGGACCGTCGGCAGGACGAGGACGAGCGGCAGGACGATCCCGAGGACGATGAAAAGTTTCTTGCGGACCGCCATCACACCCTAATTATACCGCTGCTAGACCTTCCAGAACGTCGAGACGGCCATCTCGATGAAGACGAGGGCGAGGGCGGCGACCAGGAAGAGGGTGCGCCCGCTCCGGGGGGCCGGCAGCTCGGGGCGGGGAAGGGCGGAGAGCTCGGCGGGGGACTTCAGCACCCGTCCGCCGGTCTCGCGCGCGATCCGGTCGAGGGCGGCGCGGTCGACGCCGAGCTTCTCGAACTCCGTGGGGCAGGGGATCGTCGCGGCGGCCCGGGCGCGGCCCTTGCGGACCAGCACCGTGCCGCTCAGTCCCTCGGGCAGCCGGCCCTCCCACGCGTCCTGACCGACCTGGTCGAGGAAGATCTGTCCCGAGGGCGTGTCCACCGGGAAGCGCGGCGGGCCCGAGCCGCGGGCGCGGACGAACGGCGGATCGACCGAGAGGCGGAGCCCGCCGGCCGCCTCGCCGGCGAGGTGATCGATCGCCTGGCGGAACAGGCGCGCGAGCGCCGGAGTGTACGGGATCGTGAAGGCGCCCACGCGGCCCTGGCCCGCGGGAGCGAACGCCGCGACCGGATCCTGGGCCGGCGGCCGACCCGCGGTGGCGACGACCTGGACGCCCGGCTTCGCGGTGGTCCGGTTGATCCCTGCCGGAGCGACGGCGCCGACGCCCTCCGTCACCGGATGGACCCGGAACTCGATCGCTCCGGGCGATTCGCGGAAGAGGTCCTGGATGCCGTTGGTCACCGAGCGGAGCACGCGGCGCAGCTCGTCCCAGTTGCGGAGCGGGACGTTCTTCGCGCCGGGGACCTCCTTCTTGGTGGTGATGACGACGAGGCCGATGTCCTTGAGGCGGTCGACGGCGGCCTTGATCTCCTCCGGCGTCTCCTTGGTCTCGCCGTCGGTCATCAGGACGATGACTTTCCGTCCCGCCGTTCGCGTCTCGAGATGGAGCCGCGCCGCCTCGATCCCTTTCACGATGCTCGTGCCGCCCGTCGGCCGGACCTTGCGGAGTTGGTCGAACTCGAGGATCCGCGCGTCGTCGCCGAACGTCATCGCGGCGAGATCGTCGTCGGAATCGAAGGCGCCGCGGGAGTCGAGCAGCACCTGCGTCGCGGCCTCGAACTCCTCGCTCATGCTGCCCGAGGCATCGAGCCCGAGCACGGCGGCGATCCGGAGGTCGGGGCTGACCTTGAGCGGCGAGACCTCGGCGAGCGGCGTCCCTTTCCAGCCGCCGAGCGCGTAGCTGTTCGGGCCCCCGAGGAGAAGCAGTCCGCCCCCGCTCTTCACCCACGACGCGAGCGCCTGCTGGTCGGCGGGGGAGAGGGCGACGTTGTCGACGATCGCGACGTCGAAGTCGAGCAATCGGGACGCGGTCGTCGCGACCGTGACGTCGAACTCGGGCAGGCTCGGAAACGACGCGGAGAGCGCCAGCACCTTGATCCGGTCCGAACGACGGAAGACCTCGACCAGAGCGTGGTTGTTCTCGTCGCACGCGTCCTTGGCGTCGAGGTCGACGCGGAACGGCCCGGGTCCCGGGAGCGTGAACGTCGCCCGAGCCGGCACGTTCGCCGCGAGTTCGAGGTCGCGGGCCTCGTTTCCCACGCGGAGACGGGTCTTGAGATCGACCGTCGACTCGACCACGACGGCGACGGGGACCGGCGTGTTCGGAAGCGCGTCGGGCGGAGCCTCGACGCGGACGATCCGCGCGTCCTGGACGGACGTGGGACCCAGGGGGAACAGGTGGACCGGCACGCCGCGGTCGCGGCAGAGGAAGAGGGCGCTTCCGGGATCGCCGCGGCCGTCGGTGTAGAGGACGATCTCCGTGGGGTTCCGGCCGAGCGCGGCGGCGAGGGCGCCGGCGAAGTCGGTCCCCGAGCCGTCGACGGTCCGCGACTCGAACGCGGTCGTCCGTCCGAACGACGCCCAGGCGATCGAGTCGCCGCCCGAGCGGGTCGCGACGTCGCGGGCGACGATGTCGTCGGCGTCCCTGGGCTGAAGGGACTCGGCGGGGCCGGGGACGGCGGTCGAGGCGGACCGGTCGATCAGGTGGATGCGGACCCGGTCGCGCGAGCGGCCGGGGAGGTTGACATCGACAGCAGCGGCGGCGAGGAGGAGGACGATCATCGTCCGGACCGTGACGATCGTCGCGCGTCTCACGTCAGATTCTCATGCCCGGGGACCTTGGGCCAGGATCAGGTTGTACAGCCAGAAGATGTAGTCATCGTAGTTGTCCGCGGCGCGGAAGTCCAGCCGGGCGCCGTCCCCGCCGTCGGCGATGGATCGGATGAAGTCGTTGAGGGCGGCGCCGGAGGTCCGCTCGACCGCGGCGCGGGCGAAGCCGGCGAGGTCGGTGGCGGTCTCTGAACGGCCGTCGGAGCCGATCTGCCGGAGCGCGACGGCGCGCAGGTCCTTGATCCGGTAGGCGGTCTTGCGGTTCACGAACACGTCGATGAACGCGGCGCCGTTGATGCGGGCGCCGGCGAAGAGGAACGGCCCCGACCAGGGGACCGAGACGGCCTGATCGCCGGCGCGGAAGCGGAGCGCGCGCCCGTCCCAGCTGGCCGAATCGACCGTCGTCGGCACGGGAGGGAAGTTCGACCGGTTGTGGAGGATGATCGCGGCCGGGATGCCCGCCGTGTGCAGGTCCCGCTGGATGCGGGCGGCGGAGTCGCGGGGGATCGAGCGGGCGATCATCCCGCGGGTGACGACGAGGCGGTCGACGACGTCGAACGCCGGCTCGCCGGTGACGGCGGAGACCACGTTGCTGATCGGCGCGACGTCGTTGGGGTCGTCCCGGAGCCGCAGGACCGAGTAGCCGTCGCCCGAATCGTCGACGAACTCGATCCCGTGATCGCGGTCCGTCGCCTGGAAGATGCGCCGGTCCGAGGCCTTCGCGTCGAGGTCGGCCTCGCGCTTCCGGGACGCCGACGGCAGGCTCCTCAGGACGAGCAGGGTCGCGCCCGCGATCACGGCGCCCGCGCCGAAGCCGCCGATGTGGGCGAGGTACGCCACGCCGCCGCCGCCGCCGGACGGCGCGAGCGCGTTGAGGACGATCTGCTCCACGATCCATATCCCGACCCAGATGAAGGCGGGGATGCGGACGACGTCGGCATACAGGATGCCGAGCCAGATGAAGGTCTTCACGTGGGCCCGGGGGAAGAAGACGAGGTACGCGCCCATCACGCCGGAGATCGCGCCGGACGCCCCGAGCGTCGGGATCTGCGAGTTCGGATCGCTCAGGATGTGGGCGGCGCCTGCGCCGAGGCCGCAGACGAGATAGAAGACCGTGTAGCCGATGTGGCCGAGGCGGTCCTCGACGTTGTCGCCGAAGATCCACAGGAAGAGCATGTTGCCGATCAGGTGGAACCAGCCGGCATGGAGGAACATGCTCGTGAAGAGCGTGTGCCACTCCAGGTTCGCCGGGATCATGGTCCATCGGATGAGGCTCGGATCGTCGGGCGGCCCGAGGCAGAGGAGAAGAAAGGCGAGGGTGTTGAGCCCGATCAGCGCGTAGTTGACGTAGGGTGTCTTCTCGGTCGGGTTGTCGTCGCCGATCGGGATGAACATGGAGCGTTAGACTCCGCCCGTCGCGCTACCGGTACGTCCGGTTTACCGTTTCTCGATGGGGACGTACGACAGCCGCAGCGGCCCGGTATATTCGGCGCGCGGACGGATCAGACGGTTGTTTGCCCACTGCTCCATGATGTGGGCCGTCCATCCCGTGATGCGGCTCATCGCGAAGATGGGCGTGAACAGCTCCAGGGGGATGCCCATGCAGTGATAGACCGAGGCGGAGTAGAAGTCCACGTTCGGGTAGATCTTCTTTCCTTCCTTCTGCATGTGGTCGAACATCACCTTCTCGACGACGCGGGAGATGTCGTACCACTTGCTCTGGCCCGTGTGCTTGCCGAGCTGCTCGGCGTACTTGCGCAGCACGCTGGCGCGCGGATCCTCGGTCTTGTAGACGCGGTGGCCGAAGCCCGAGATCTTGACCTTGTTCTTGAGGGCGTTCTGGACCCACGCCTCGGCCTTCGCCGGGTCGCCGATCTCGAGCAGGATCTTCATCACGGCCTCGTTGGCGCCGCCGTGGAGCGGCCCCTTGAGGGCGCCGATCGCCGAGGTCACCGAGGAGTACATGTCGGACATCGTCGCCGCGGTGACGCGCGCGGCGAAGGTCGACGCGTTCCACTCGTGGTCGGCGTGGAGGATGAGGCAGACGTCGAAGATCTTCTCGAACAGGGGCTCCGGCTCCTTGCCGAAGAGCGTGTAGAGGAAGTTGTACGCGACCGACTTGCCGGGGATCGGCAGGATCGGCTCGTGGCCGTTCCGCAGCCGCTCGTGGGCGGTGATGATCGACCCGATGCGGTTCGTGAGGCGGATCGCCTTGCGGAGCACGGCCTCCGGGGACACGTTGCCGCTGTCGGGGTCGTAGTGGCCGAGCGACGAGATCGCGGTGCGCAGCACCTCCATGGGGGTGGCGGTGCGGGGGAAGAGGCGAAGGAGCATGTTGACCTGGTAGGGCAGCTCCGTCGACTCCTTGCAGAGCTTCAGGTAGCTCTCGTACTCCTTGCGGGTCGGAAGGTGTTCGTACCAAAGGAGGAACGCGGTCTCCGCGAACGTGGCGTTGTCGGCGAGATCCTGGATGTCGTAGCCGCGGTAGAGGAGGCGGCCTTCGATGCCGTCGACCAGGCAGATGCTCGAGGTGCCGGCGACGACGTCCTCGAGTCCCGCCTTGAACTTTCCGGTGTCTCCCTTGCCGGGCTCGGCCTGCGCCGCGGTTCCTGCCATTTTTCCTTCCTTTGTCGATGAGTCGGTCACGGTGTCCTTCAAGCTATCCTTCGTGACGCGTTGCGTCGCAGTCACGCTTCGACTCACTCCGGAGGGCATCCTCCCTCCGCCCGCGAAGGAGGATGGCGGGAGCGCATGGGAATCGAACCCACCTACCAGCTTGTGACCGGTACCACGGGTTTGAAGCCCGGGGAGCCCACCAGGTGCCCTTCCGCTCCCCCGGCGCGCCGCGTTTCCACCTGTCTAACGCGCACGCGGTAACCCCCGCTTCCGTATCTTCAACGCGTCCCCAAATCTTGTCAAGCAGTATCACCCGAAAATTGCGCGGCACCCGGAGTCTGTGCATCCGGGATATAATTGCTGCGTGAGACTCGCGCTGCTGGTCCTGTCGCTCGCGGTCCTCCCGGACGAGCGGGCGGAACGCTACTTCGAGCGGATGAAGATCGAGGCGCCGGATCTTTCCGACGACGTCGCCCGCCGGGTGGTCGTCTATATGCTCCAGAAGGAGCACTGGGTCGGCGCCTTCACCGACGTCTCCGACCGGTTCGGCCGCTTTCCGGACGATCTCGAGCTGAGCGTCGACTTCAAGCTCGACGCCGAGGAGATCGGACGCACCTCCTCCGCCGGCAACGAGTGGAAGATCAGCTTCAACCTCAAGAAGCTGGTGGAGCTTCAGAAGCGGTACGACCAGGTCGAGCAGTGGAAGCGCGAGAACAAGCGGATGGTCTTCAAGGTTCCGCCGCTCAAGATGGACCGGCTGATCTATCACGAAGTCACGCATATCCTTCAGGGTCAGTTCGATGCTCCCCGCTGGTTCGTCGAGGGCATGGCCCAGATGGTCGGCGACGACCTGAACGCGGTGTGCCAGTTCGTGAAGGACAACAAGTCGATCCGAGGCCTCGACAACGAGATCACCGACCGCCTCGAGACGTACGCCCGCGGCCACCTCTTCTGGAAATGGCTCGACACGCGCGGCGCCACGCTCCGGACCTACGAACTCGCCTTCGTCAAGCGCCTCCCGTGGAAGCAGGCGCTCGAGGAAGCGACCAACCGCTCGTTCGCGAACATCGTGGCCGAAGAGCGCGAGTGGGCAACCCAGGAAGTCCAGAAGTACAAGTAACCACCGCCGTGCCAGCACCCAGCACCCAGCACCCAGCACACAGCACACAGCAGCGGTTCACTGACCAAGGGAGCGCTCTAGCACGCGAAGAGGCGCGGCAGCGCAACGGCTGCCGTGTGCCGAGTGCTGTTGTGCGGTGTGCTGTTGGCTACTTCTTGATGTGAACGAAGTCGCCGTTGTTCTGATCCGCGATCTTCTTCAGGAACACCGGATCGGGGCTGTCGGGCGTCGCGCCGGTGGGGGGGATGTCGCCGACGCAGATCGTGTGGATCGTCACTTTGCGGAGGCGGTTCACCTTCTTCAGCTCGGAGAGGATGTCCAGCGGGTCGAAGATGCGGCCCTGGTTGGGCTTGCCGTCCGTCATGAGGAAGATGGTGTCGACGCCGTTGGTCGAGGTCGCGTAGCTGGCTTTCCTATCGAGGACGACGGGGCTGACCTGCTGCTTCGGCTGGGGCAGTTCAAGCATCTTGTAGGCCATCTCGACGGCGTCCCAGATGTTCGTGCCGCCCGACGCGTTGATCTTGTCGGCGTTCTGGATCGCGTCGAGCTTGTTGCCCCAGGTCGCCGGCACGAGCTCCTGCTTCCACGGGCTCGGCGTGGTTTCGTACCAGATGATGTTGAAGAACACCGAGGGGCGCAGGACGTAGATCGTGCTGATGATCTCCTTCTTGGCCACGTCGATGCGGGTCTTGGCCGTGAGGGCCTGCCACTTCTTCATGTACCTGGCGCACTCGTCGCGCGCCGCCCGCTCCTGGGGCGGCTCCTTGTCGCTCCCCGTCGCCTCGGGCGGGAGCTTGAACGGCGGACGCTCGGGCTCGCTGCCGGGCGCCTCCATCGAGCCGGTCCGGTCGAGCAGGAAGACGAGCCGCGTGGAGCGCGTCTTGAGGCCGTAGAAGGAGGTCGGCTCGACCACCGTCGCGCCGGGCGCCATCTCGGTGCCGGCCTTCTTCGCGATGAGCGCGGACTTCCAGGTGTTGACGTCGTCCGTGTCGAGGTCCGACGCGAGGAGCTTCTTGAGCACGCGGATGTACTGGTCCTTGAGGCGGCCCTCGTCGGCCTTGCACTTGGCGAGGTTCTCGATCAGCGGCTCGATCGCCTTTTCGTCGGCGCCCTTCTCGAGTCCCTTGAGCGCGAGCCACTTCACCTCCCAGGTGCGGTTCTCCGAGAGCACGCGGAGGAAGAGCGGCGTGGAGGAGGCGTCCGCGCGGTCGGCGAGGCAATCCATCGCCGCGATCTGGAGGATCGGGCTCTTGTCCTCGACGAGCTCGGAGATCTCCTTCAGGTCTCCGCGGTCCGACAGCCCCCAGACGACATAGGCGCGGACGCGCGGGTTTTCCGCCTTCGACTTGGCGAGCTTGAGCATCTCCGCGAGCGCGTCCTTGGCGGCGATCTTGCGGAACGCGCCGACGCAGGCCTCGATCACCTCGCCCGAGACCTTCTCCTCGGTCCGGCCGTTCTGGCCCTCCTTCGCGAACTCCGCGCGGAGCATGGCGAGAACGAGCTGCCAGCAGGTCTTGTCGTGCTTCTCGGAGGTGGCCTCGCCGAGTTTGTCGACGGCCTGCCTCCGCTCGATGGAGTCCTTGCTCCCGGAGTTCCGCTGGTAGGTGCCCAGCGCCTCGGCCCACTGCTTCGCGTCCTGGGCGGGCGGCAGCAGCGCCAGGAGCGAGATCGCCCAGACCATCCGGTTCATCGACCCCTCATCGTTACCTGATTGGACGCCACTGGAAGAACGATGGATGTTCCTTCTATCTATTCAGGACACCGCTCCCGCCTTCTCCGTGGAGCCGGCGGAGCGAAAACGTACGGTCAGGCCTTGCCCCGCGTGAGGCCGTACTGGTCGATCTTGGCGTCGAGCGTCGGTCTCGAGATCCCGAGCTTCGCCGCGGCGTCGGTCTTCTTCCACCCGCATTCCTCGAGCGCCCGGGCGATCACCTTGCGCTCGACCTCTTCCGTGGCCTCCCGGACGATGTCCTTCAGCTGGCCGCCCACCGGGATGCGGACCGCGGGCTTGAAGAGGTCCTGCGACTTGATCTCGTCCTTCAGGTTGTCGACGGTGATGAGTCCGTCCGACAGCGCCACCGCGCGGCGGATCTCGTTGTCGAGCTCGCGGACGTTGCCGGGCCACGAATAGTTCTGCAGGTACCAGAAGGCGGGCTCGTCGACGTTCCGCTTCGGATGGCCGGCGTCGCGCGCGACCTTCTCCAGGAAGTACTCGACCAGGAGCGGGATGTCCTCCTTGCGGTCGCGCAGCGGGGGCAGGGTGATCTTCACGACGTGCAGCCGGTAGAAGAGGTCCTCGCGGAAATGGCCGGTCTTGATGAGGTCCGCGAGGTCCTTGTTCGACGCGCTGACCATCCGGACGTCGACCTGGATCGTGTCCTTGCCGCCGACGCGCCGGATCTCGCCTTCCTGGATCGCCCGCAGCAGCTTCTTCTGCATGTCGAGCGACATGTCGCCGATCTCGTCGAGGAAGAGCGTCCCCTTGTGGGCGAGCTCGAAGAGGCCGGGCTTCGACGTGGTCGCGCCGGTGAACGCCCCCTTCTCGTGGCCGAAGAGCTCGCTTTCGAGGAGCGTGTCGGGGATCGCCGAGCAGTTCTCGCTGACGAACTTCCCGGACTTGGCGCGCGGCGAATTGAAGTGGATCGCGCGGGCCACGAGCTCCTTGCCCGTGCCGCTCTCGCCGTGGACGAAGACCGGCTCGTCGGTGTCGATGACGCGGTCGAGGAGGCGGAACACCTCCTTGATGGCGCGAGAGTTGCCGATGATCGAGCTGAAGTCGTGCTTGAGGGGAACGTCGGCCCGCTTCGAGTCGAGGTCCTGCCGGACCTTGGCGAGCTCGGCGTACTGCTTCTCGACCTTCGCCTTGAGCTGGTCGTTCAGGCGCTCGATCTCGTCGCGCGACCGCTTGAGCTCGTCCTGGCGCGCGAGGTTCTCTTCGAACAGGCGGGCGTTCTCGATCGCGATGGCCGCCTGGTCGGCGAATCCCTGGAGCAGGGGCAGGTCGTCCTCGCGGAAGAGGCCCGTCTCGAAGCGGTTGTCGATGTAGACGCAGCCCAGGCTCTGCTCGCGCACCCGGAAGGGGATGCAGAGCAGCGACCGCAGCTTGAGCTCGGCGATGCTGGCGGCGGGAAGGTTGGGGTCGCTGGCCGCGTCGGCCGAGATGATGGGCTTGCCGGTGCGGAGGACCTCCTCCGCGACCGAATGGCTCATCTTGAACTCGGGCTTCTTGATCGATTCGCGGTCGAAGTTGCGGGCGACCTTGATGACGAGGCTGTCGCGCTCGCGGAGGATGAGGAAGCCGCGCTCGGCGCCGGCCATCTCGATCACGGAGTCCATGATCAGCTCGAGGAGCTTCTTGAGGTTGTGCTCCGAGTTGATGAGCTTGTTGATGTCGAGCATCCGGTACAGGTTGTCGAGGTCGTGCATGAGGGCGTCGTACAGCGGCTGACCGTGATGCTGTTCGTAGTACTGCTCGAGTGTCTGCCTCGCCTCGTGGAGCACGTCGACGCCCTTCTGGGCGACGAGCGACGAGAGGACGACCTTGAGGTCGTCGAGGGTGATCGGCTCGTCTCCGGGCGGGGGCAGGGCGGTCGTCGTCCTCCGGCGCGGCGGCATGCCTTCCGGCAGGGGGCGGCGCGTGGGGATGCGTCCCAGCCTCGGCTTCTTGAGGATCGGGATCTTGCCCGTCTTCGACTTGGCGGGCTCCGAATCCTGCATCTCCTCGAAGACGATCGAGATTCCCCCGATGTAGATCCGGTCGCCCGACTCGAGGAAGTGGGCGTTGACCTTCATGCCGTCCACTTCGGTGCCGACCTTGGTCTCGAGGTCGATGAGCTTGAACCGCCCGTCGGCCGTCGCTTCGATCTGGCAGTGGAGCGGCTCGGCGGCGGGATCGTCGAGCTGGATGGAGTTCGTCTCGGCGCGGCCGATGGTGACGACGCCGCCTTCGAACTCGAAGATCCGCTCCTCCTGGTCCGAGCGGACGATGGTCAGCTTGGGCATGGTTCCCTGCATTTTAGAGAGCGAACGGCCGAAACTGAAGGAGGAATCCACATGGATTGGCCACAGAGGGCACAGAGCCCACAGAGAAGACCCTGCTCGGTGCTCTCGGTGTCCTCCGTGGCCGGTCGGGGACCGAATCCTTCGTCGGGTTCGGGGGGACCTGCTATTCTTTAGCCATCGCAACGCCTATGAGCGACGACTTCTCGCTGATCCTGATCTCCGCCATGTACGAGAACGGCGGAAACACCACCCATCGGCTGCTCGACGGCCATCCGCAGCTTTACACGTACCCGTTCGAGTCGCAGCTCGGGACCAACCTGGTCCGCGACTACCTCCAGTCGATGTTCCCCGTGAAGTACCGGTGGCCGGTGTTCGACCTGGCGGGCGATCCGGCCTCGGACTATGAGGCGATCATCGACGAGGAGTGCAAGGTCCGCTCGAAGACGCCGTTCGTGAGCAAGTTCCGCGAGGCGCCGTTCGACCTGAAGGACGCCCATCGCAAGGAGCAGTTCCTCAAGCACGCCGCCGCCGGACCTCGCACCCGCGGCCGCCTCGTCGAGGCGTTCTTCCGCTCCACGTTCGACGCGTGGAAGGACCTCCGCCGCAGCGGACGGGAGTCGACGTACGTCGGATACAGCCCGATCGTCGTCGTCGACGCGGCGAAGATCCTGGCCGACCTTCCGCAGGCCCACGTCCTCCATGTCGTGCGCAATCCCTGGTCGGCGTACGCGGACACGAAGAAGCGGGCCGTGCCGCTGTCGCTGGAGCACTATCTCACCGCGTGGAACCTCTGCCAGGACCGTGCGATCTACTTCCTGGGCCTGGCGCCCCAGCGCGTCCACCTGCTGCGCTACGAGGACATCATCGTGAAGCCGGAGGAGACGCTCGGGGCGGTGCTGAAGAAGATCGGGCTGGAGTCGTCGCCCACGCTTCAGAAGCCGTCCTGGAACGGCAAGGTCATGGACAGCGTGTATCCGTGGGGCACCATCCGGATCCCCACGGCCGAGGCGAACGTCGCGACCGCCGGGGAGCTGTCGCGCGATGAGCGCGACGAGGTCCGCCGCCGGGCCGGGCCGTTCCTCGACGCGCTGGGCTATAGATCGTTTCTGCCCTGACTCCCATGGCCTGGAGCCGATTTCTCGTCACCGGCGCCGCGGGCTTCATCGGCGCCTCCCTCGTGCGACGCCTTCTCGAGCGGGGCGGCGACGTCACCCTCTTCCTGCAGGAGGCGACCGATCCCTGGCGCTTGAAGGAGATTCTGCCGCAGGTGCGCGTCGTGAAGGGCGACGTCGCGGATCCCGCGGCCGCGGCGAAGGCCGTCGCGGCGTCGGCGCCCGACGCCGTCTACCACCTCGCGGCCCACGGGGCCTACGAGTCGCAGAAGGATGCCGACCGGATCCTGCGCACCAACCTGATGGGCACCTGGGCGATGCTCGAGGCGTGCAGCTCTTCTTCGGTTCGCCTCTTCGTCCACGCCGGCAGCTCGTCGGAGTACGGCTTCAAGAAGGAGCCGATGCGGGAGAGCGATCTGCTCCAGCCGAACAGCGTCTACGCCGTAGGCAAGGCGGCCGCGACCCATCTTTGCGGCCATCTTGCGACCCGGAGCAAGTTCGCGATCGTGACCCTCCGGCTCTTCTCGGTCTACGGACCGTGGGAGGAACCGACCCGGCTCGTGCCGACCATCCTCCGGCGGTGCCTCCAGAATCAGCCGCTCGAGATGGTGCCGCGCGAGACGGCGCGCGACTTCATTTTCGTCGACGACATCCTCGACGCGTTCCTCCGATGGGACGGTCTGGCGGCGCTTTCGGGCGAAGTCCTGAACCTCGGCACCGGCCGGCAGACGATGATGGGCGAGTTCGTCGACGCCGCCCTCGAGCTGACCGGATCGAAGAGCGACGTGAAGTGGGGCGCGATGGCGCCGCGGATCTGGGACACGTTCACGTGGGTGTCCGATGCCACGAAGGCCCGGGAGAAGCTGGGCTGGCAGGCGGCCCACGCGCTTCGCGACGGCCTCCGAAAGACGCTCGACTGGCGCCGGTCGCGCGGGAAGGACGGGCCGTGACGGGACGCGACCTCCGCCGCCGCGTGATCGAAGTGTCGCTCAAGGCCGGCGTCGGCCACATCGGCTCGGCGCTGTCGATCTGCGACATCATCGCCGTCCTGTTCGGCGACCTTCTGCGCGGGCTCGGGTCGAAGGACCCGGACCGCGACCGCTTCATCCTCTCGAAGGGCCACGCGGCGCTGGCGCTCTATTGCGGCCTCGAAAAGGCGGGGCTGATCACCGCCCAGGAGCTCGAGACGTTCTGCAAGGACGGCACGCGTCTCGGCGTCCATCCGGAGCACGGCATTCCGGCCGTGGACGTGACGACCGGATCGCTCGGCATGGGGCTCTCGATCGGCGCGGGACTCGCGCTCTCCGCGAAGCTGCGCGGCTCGGCGGCTCGGACCGTCGTCCTGGTCAGCGACGCCGAATGCAACGAGGGCTCGCACTGGGAGGCGGTGATGTTCGCCGCGCACCACAAGCTCCCGTCGCTCACGGCGGTGGTCGACGCCAACGGATTCCAGGCGATGGGGAAGACGCGCGAGATCCTCGACCTCGAGCCGCACGAGGAGCGGTGGCGCGCGTTCGGCTGGCACGCGGCGACGGTCGACGGCCACGACGAAGCCGCGCTCAAGGCCGCGCTCCAGGCGCCGTCGGACGGCCGACCCCGCGTCGTCATCGCGAAGACGGTCGCGGGGAAGGGCGTGTCGTTCATGGAGCAGCAGCTGGAGTGGCACTACTATCCGGTGAACGAGGAGCAGGCCCGCCGCGCCCTGCGGGATCTGGAGGGGTCGCCGTGAGAGCCGCCTTCATCGACACGATCCTGGAGCTGGCGGCGAAGGATCCGAAGATCCTCCTGATGACCGCCGACCTCGGGTTCACGGTGCTCGAGAAGTTCTCCAAGGCGTTCCCGGGCCGCTTCATCAACGTCGGCGTCGCCGAGGCGAACATGATGGGGCTCGCGACGGGCCTCGCGCTCGACGGCTGGAAACCCTACGTGTACTCGATCGCGACGTTCGCCTCGATGCGCGGCTACGAGCAGGTGCGCAACGGCCCCGTGCTCCATCAGCTGCCGGTCCGGGTCATCGGCACCGGCGGCGGCTTCGCGTACGGCCACGCGGGGATCACCCACTTCGCGCTCGAGGACTACGCGATCTTCCGGACGCTGCCCGGCATGACCGTGATCTCGCCCGCGGACCCGGCCCAGACGCGGAACGCGCTCCTCGAGACCGTGGATCTCCCCGGGCCCGTCTACTTCCGGATCGGCAAGGGCGGAAACCCGGGGGTCGCCGGATTGAGCGGCCGGTTCAAGCTCGGCGATCTGGAACGCGTCCGCGTCGGAAAGGATGCGCTCCTGGTGTGCACGGGGCCAATCACTCCGGCGGTGATGGAAGCGGCCGCCGACCTCGAACGGCAGGGGGTCCAGACGACGGTGCTCGTGGCCGCCACGCTGAGTCCCGCGAGCGCGATCAAGCTTGGAGCGCAGATCGACTCCTTCCCGGTGATCGTGACCGTCGAGGAGCATTTCATCCGCGGCGGCCTCGGCTCGCTCATCGCGGAGGTGCTGACTCAGCGGGCGACGCGGCCGCGGCTCGTCCGCCTCGGCGTCGACGAGATGATCACCGGCGTCAGCGGGTCGATGGACTTTCTCCGCCGGCGCGCCGGCCTCGCGCCGGATCAGATCGCCGCGAGGGTGATCGAGGCGCTGCGGTGACGGATCTCTCGGTGATCCTTCCGTTCCGGAACCAGGCGGACCATCTGGGTCCGCTGGTCCGCCGGTACCTCGACGAGTTCTCCCCGCATCCGTGGTCGTTCGAGCTCGTGCTGGTCCCGAACGCCTGCACGGACGACTCGGTGCGGATCTGCCGGGAAGCGGCGTCCGCCGATCCGAGAATCCGGGTGGTCGAGAACCCGCAGGGAGGGTGGGGCCTGTCGGTGCGGACGGGGTTGGGCGCGGCGCGCGGCCGGTTTGTCTGCTACACCAATTCCGCGCGGACGGAGCCGGCGCAGATTCCGGACGCGTTCGACCGGCTGCGCGACCGGCCGTCGGCGATCGTGAAGATCGTCCGGCGCGGCCGCGGGAACTTCCTGAGGGAATTCGGATCGTTCCTCTACAATCTCGAGTGCCGCGCGCTCTTCCGGCTCGGATGCCGCGACGTCAACGGGACGCCCAAGATCTTCGCGAGGGAGCTGCTCGACCGCGTCGCGCTGACGTCGGACGGCGATCTGCTCGACGTCGAGCTGCTCTCCAAGGCGCGTCGACTCGGATGGAGGATCGTCGAGGTGCCCGTCGAGGGATGGAAGCGCCACGGCGGCAAGTCGAGCACGAACTTCAAGAGCGCCGGACGGATGTATGGGGGAGCGCTCCGGATGTGGTGGAACGGATCATGAGCGCCAGGGACCGGCTTCACGACCGGATGGGCCGCGCGCTGCGACATCCGCCGGACGTCGTTTCGATGGCCGAAGGCCTGGGCGACGTCGATCCGCGCCTGCTGGAGTCGAGCGCGGACGCGTCCTTCTGGAAGATCCTCCGGCGACTGAGGACGAGGCTCTTCATCTCGCGCGAATACGAGCACCTGGTCTTCTCGCTGGCGGCGCCGGGTGGACGGCCGGAGATCCGGTGGTTCCCGCTGCCTCATCCGTCGGGGATGGCCGTCGATCCGAAGTCGGGCGGCGTCCACGTTGCGTGCACGCGCAATCCGAACATGCTGGTCGAGTTCCGCCCGCGCGGCGTCCAGCTCCCGGCGCGCGCGCGGTTCCTGCCCGGCCGCCTCTACCTGCACGATCTCGCGTGGATCGGAGGGAAGCTCCACGGCAACGCGGTCGGGGAGAATGCCGTCGTCGACCTCCGCTACGACGAGGATCCCCGCCGGGTCTGGTGGCCCCGAACGATCGGACGGAACGGGTTCGGTCGAAACGTGCTTCAGTTGAACTCGATCGCCGCGGGCTCGACGGTCGGCGCGTCGTTCTTCTCCGCCTCGTGCGCGAAGCCGGGGGGACCACTGCCCGGCGACCCCGCATTCGAGGTCGACGGCCGGGGCGTCATCTTTTCGGGCCGCACGCGGCTCCCGATCGCCGAGGGGCTCACGCGACCCCACTCGCTGCGGCTCCATCGCGGCCGGCTTTGGGTGGACAACTCGGGCTACGGAGAGGTCGGCGTCGTGGAGAAGGGGAAGTTCGTCCGCGTCGCGCAGCTCCCGGGATGGACGCGCGGGCTCTCCATCGTCGACGACGTCCTCTTCGTCGGGACGTCCGCCGTCCTGCGCCGGTTCCGGAACTACGCGCCGGGGCTCGATCTGAAGAGCTGCGTCTGCGGCGTCCACGCCGTCGACCTCCGCTCGGGCCGCCTTCTCGGCTCGGTGCGCTGGCCCTGGGGGAACCAGATCTTCGCCGTGGAGGCCGCGCCGGAGAAGTCGTCCCCGGGCTTCCCGCTCCGGGAGGGCATGGACGCCGACGAAGTGCGCCGTCTGTTCTATTCTTGAGCCTTCTTGAGGAACTGGGCGACCTGCGCGCGCTGGGGCCAGTCGGCCGGCGCGAGCTGAAGCGCCCGCGAGAAATCCTCCGCCGCCGGCGTCCGTTCCCCTCGATCGAGTCGCGCCACGCCGCGACGCACGTACGCGTCGACGTAGTCCGGCTTCATCCGGATCGCTTCCGTGCAGTCGTCGATCGCGCCCGCGAGATCTCCGCCGATCGCCCGGATCGTCGACCGCTCCAGGTGGTTGGCCGGCGTGGGCGAGATCCGGAGCGCGGCGTCGATGTCGGTCAGCGCCGCCTTCGGGTTGCCGGTCAGCGCCCGAAGCCGGGCGCGCTGAACCAGTGCATCGGGAAATCCAGGGCGCAGCTCGATCGCGCGCGAGAACGCGGCCATCGCTTCCGCCGTCTTGCCGAGTTTCGACAGCGAGAGGCCCAGATGGAAGTGGTTCTCGGGATTGTTCGGGTCGAGCGACGTTGCGATCACGAGGTCCTTGAGCGCGAGATCGTGGCGGTTCTTGCGGACCCACGCGACGCCCCGGGCATGCCACGGATCGGGGAAGCCGCTGCGGAGCTCGATGGACCGGCTGAACGCCGCAATGGCGCCGTCGAGGTCCCCGCGCTCGGCCTTCGCCCGGCCGAGGTTATGCCAGGAGTAGTAGACGTCGGGGTCGATGCGGATCGCCGCCTCCCAGAGCGCCGTCGACGATTTCCAGATCAGGCTCTGGCGAACGGTCAGGAGGGAGAGCGCGACCAGAACGGCGACGCCGGCGGCGGCGAAGGGCGCGGGCCGGTCGGGCAGGACGATCAACGCCGCGAAGAGCGCGGCGAACGGAAGACACGTCACGTAGGTCCAGCTGTCCTGCGCGTAGTGAGGGCCGGCCTGGACGAGACCCGAGACCGGCGCGATCAGGAGGCCGTACGACAGCCACGCGACGAGGATCGCCGGGAGCTGCTTCCGCCGCACGATGAGGATCGCCGTGGTGGCGAGGATCAAGGCCCAGCCGAGGATCTGAGGCAGGCCGATCTCGGGACGGTAGAAGTAGAGCGGCGAGAGATTGAACGGGATCATCGTCTTCGCGATGTAGAAGGTCACCCGGAATCCCGGCTGCATCAGGCTCTGGATCAGCGGATACTGATCGCGGGTGTAGATCGTGTCGGCGGAGCCCTGCGTCATCGACGTCAGAATCAGGCCGCCGGCCATCAACACGAGGTAGGGGATCTTCTCGATCAGGAGTGTACGGAAGGGAAGCGGGCGGCGGAGCGGCCAGACGTCGAGGATGAGGAGGACGAACGGCACCGTCATGCCCAGCGTCTTGGACAGGAGCATGCCGACGAAGCAGAGGCAGGAGCGGGCGACGGCGCGGACTTTCGCGGAACCCGGCGGGAGCGTCGTGCATCTCAGGTACGTGAGAATCGTGAGCAGGAAGAACATGCCCGACACCATGTCGCGCCGCTCGGTGATCCAGGCGACCGACGCGGCCCGGAGGGGGTGGAGGGCGAAGAAGAGGGCGCCGATCGCCGCCGCCCACCGGACCCGCAGGTCTTCCCGGTCGGGCCGCGCCGCGCGGATCAGCGAAAGAAAGATCAGGTAGACGAGGACTGCATTGAGGGCATGGTACAGGGAGTTGACCACGCGGTATCCCAGGGGGTTCATGCCGAACAGCACGTAGTCGAGCCCGTGGGTGAGCCAGGTGAGGGGCACGTAATGGCCGTAGTGGTTCGTGAACATCCACTTCAGGTTCGCCGGTCCCAGCCCCCGGTAGCTCAAGTTGCCGGTGAAGTTGTGGTCGTCGTCGTAGTTGAGGAAGTCGCCGCCCCACGAGGGGATATAGAGGAGGAGGGCGAGCATGGCGATGAGGGCGGGGAGGCCGAAGCGGCGCATCGGCGGAATTCTAGTCGATCGGGCTGCTAAGGAATTGTGAAAAACGCGCAAGGTTTATGCGGAAGATTGTGTCGTATAATGATAGGGATCGTGTGAGCAGGGGGGTCTGATGGTCCTTTCCCGCATCCACCGGCACCGCTACATCATCGAGGATCCCGCGCGGTTCGGGTGTCTCCTCGCGGCGGCGGCGCTCCTCTTCGTCCAGGACGTTCCGTTCTGGATGACAATGGCCATCGTCGCGGTGACCCAGCTCGGCCCGATCATGATGGCGGCCCGCGCGCTCGACCAGGGCTGGTCGCGCCGGTGGGGCTCGAAGGTCCACGCCTCGGTCTTCGCCTCGAACCTCTCGATGGATTTCACCAGCCTTTCCGCGTGCACGATCGTCGGCGCGCTGCTGCTCGCGCGCCACTACGGCAGCGTCGAGGTCGTGAAGCCGCTGGCGATCCTCACGGTCGCCGTCTGCTTCCTGCCCGACGTCCGTCTCTGCCGGTTCCTCCTCTCGGGCGACCCGGTGGAGGCCTCGCGCCAGCTCCGCCAGGGCTCGATCCTGCGCGACCCGGTGTTGCTGGGCGCGCTGCTCGCGACGGGCGTCGCGTGCGCGGTCGACCGCGTCTCGCTCCAGTACTTCCTCTGTTCGCTGATCTTCCTGCAGTTCAACGCGCTGCTCGTGCTCGTCGACAAGTACCTGCCCGAGATCGAAAGCTCGTTCAAGGCGGGCTGGAAGGCGCTGCTGCTCGACCGCGAAGGCCGGCGCCTCTGGCTGACGCTTGCGCCGCTGACGCTGATCCCGATCCGGCTGGCGCTGGGCGACCGCCTGGCGTGGGGCTTCGCGGGCCTGATCGTCCTGACGATCCTTCTGCCCGAGCTCTATCGGCTGACCCAGGGCATGGTGACGGCGATCGCCAACCTGTTCAAGGTGACGCCGTCGCAGGGTCCGGCGACCTACATCGTCCTTCCGAAATAAGCATCCCGTCGCCGGCATCCCTCCTTCTCCCCCCAGGGGAGTGTACAGAGTGATCCTCCGGCTGGATGCGGGATGCTGACGCCTAGCTTTTCCGCCAGACGCCGGTCTGCTTGTATTCGTCGACGCGGCGCATGCCTTCGAGGAGCAGGCCCACCGTGTCCATCTGAACCTTCTTGGTCGTCACTTCCTTGCGGACGGGGTCGAAGCGGAAGTTGCCCTTCTGCCAGCTGAGGAACTCGAAGAAGACCTCTTCGCCCGACGCGTCGCCCATCTGGACTTCGTGGATCTGCCCGTCATGCAGGTAGATCGTCATCTGCTTGTCGCCGCTCTGGACGGCGATCATGCCGGTCTGGCTGTTGACGTTCATCGCCTGGATCAGCTCGGCGGGCGAGATCAGGTCGAGGCGGCCGGCCAGCCCCTTCTTGAGCTCCTCGATGACGCGCCGTCCGGTGTTGGCCAGGCGCGCCGCCAGGATGCGCGCGAGCGTGATCGCGATCTCGGGCGCGATCGACAGCATCGTGTTGAAGTTGTCGCGCGAGATCATGAGCACGGTCGCGTCGTCCTTCGCCCGCACCGTGGCGGACGCGGGCTCGCCGGTGATGAGGGACATCTCGCCGAAGCATTCGCCGCCGGGAAGGGTGGCGAGGACGGTCTCGTGGCCGTTCTCGTCGACGCCCATCACCTCGCACTCGCCCTCGAGGACGATGTAGAACGCCTCGCCCGGATTGCCGCGGGTGACGACCGCGCGGCCGGCGGGGATGCGCGTGCCCTTGATGAGGCGGACGATCCGCATGAGCTTCGCCAGGTGGACCCCGGTGAAGATCTTCATCTTGCCGATGCTGTTCAGGATCACCTGCTGGGCGCCCGCCGAGAGGGTGGCCTCGGTGTCCTTGACCACGGGCTCGAAGCTCCACCACGCCTTGCCGGCGGAGCAGCCGCCGCAGTAGGTGCGGTTGAACGACGTGGACGGCTCGCCCGCCAGGATGCGGGTGACGCCCTTATGGAGCGACTCGACGGCGACCGCGCAGACGGGGACGCCCTCGTTGCCGGTCACCATCGGAGGCGTGAAATCGAGGCGGTTGTCCCGCCGATAGAGCGGGCAGCCCTGTTCCTCGTCGCACACCGCGATGATTTTCAACATGATCAGCCGAAGTATACCACGAAGTATCCGCCGCCATCCGGCAACCCGAGGGAACCGGGGCCGGACGCGAATCTGTCACATCGTTAAGATTCGGTGATATGGAACTGGGGTGAAGGGTACGGAAGGATTGAAGCCGGGAAGGGTAAATGGGGTGTATCATCACTTACACCCCGCCGCGCCCTGACGGCGTCTGAGCGGGATTCAAGGACCGGGAGGAGGCCCCGAGTGCGTCAAACCATCCTCGTTTTCGCGACGCTATTGGTCGCGACCGCCGTCGCGCGGGCCCAGGACGACCCCCTGAAGGCGCCGTGCGACCAGGCCGCCGCCCACCTTGCCGCAGGCAAGAACAAGGAAGCGGTCGCCGCGCTCGAACCCCTGCTCAAGGACGCGAACTTCGCCAAGAGCCCGAGCAAGGGCCGCATCTGCTATTATCTCGGGTGCGCGGCGTTCGCCCTCGAGAACGACCCGGTCGCGGGCCGAGCGCTGGCGCGCCTCGCCCCCTTCGAGAGCTCGCCCTACGATCCCCACGCGAGGTACCTCCTGGGACGGATCCACCACCGGTCGGGCGAGTACACCGAGGCGACCGCCCACTACGACGCCGTGCCGGCGACGTACGAGAAACTGGTCGCGGGCGCCAAGCAGGCGCTTCCGGCGGCGAAGGACCCCGCGGAAAAGGCGCGGCTCGAGGCCCTGGTGAAGGGCCCGCCGCCCGACTTCGTCTCGGAGGCGATCTTCCACGCGGGCGTCGCCCTCTACGAGCAGAAGGCGTTCCCCGAAGCCGTCGCGAAGTTCCAGCTCTTCGCCCAGAAGGACAAGCGTCCGGCGTGGCTCGAGGAGGCGCGGCTGCGCGCCGGCATGAGCCAGGTCCGGATGGCCCAGAACGCCGAGGCGCTCAAGACGCTTCAGCCCATGCAGGATCATCCGAAGCTCGCCCGCGCGGTGCGGTGGTGGATGGCCAAGGCGGTCCTGACGACGGCCGAGTCGAAGCCCGCCGACGCCGCCGAGCATCTGAAGAAGGCCGCCGCGGCGCCCGAGGTCGAGGCGGGCCCGACGTCCGAGGAGATCCAGGTCGCGCTCGCCGACGCCCTCGAACGGGCGGGCAAGGCGGCCGACGCGGTCGAGGTCTACAAGAAGCTCCCCGGCGAGGAAGCGCTGGCCCGCCTGGTCGGCGCCCACGCGTCCGCGAAGCAGTACCGCGAGGCCGAAGCCGCCGCGGCCGCATTCGAGCAGAAGTACCCCGGCAGCCCGAGGCTGACGGACGTCCTCCTCCGCCGCGCCGACGCGACGTTCTCCGAGGCGCAGGGCACGGGCAAGCCGGAGCAGTTCGCCGAGGCCATCAAGCGGTACGAGAAGCTGGTGGCCGGGTCGAATTCCGCCCGCTACCGGACCGCGCTCGCGCAGTACCGCCTGGGCAAGCACGCCGAAGCGCTTGAGAACCTGCGCCAGATCTCCGAGCAGGACCGCTCCGGCGACCTCATCGGCGCCTACCTGCTCCACGGCGAGTGCATCCTGAAGCTGTCGATGCCCGCCGAGGACGCGGTCGACGCCATCACCGCGGCGAACCTCCTGCACAGCTACCAGGAAGCCGCCGCCAACCTCAGTAAGTTCGTGCCGGGCGCGGGGGCCCAGGCGCCCGACGTCCTGATGAAGCTCGGCCACGCGTACCGGCAGATCGCGGTGCTCCTGGTGGATCCCGCCGAGCGGGCCGCCGCCGCGAACGCGGGCCGCGAGCTGTACGAGGCGTTCCGGGCCCAGTTCCCGGCCCATCCGATGCGGCCCGTGGCTGAGTACGAGCGGGCCAACTGCTTCGCCCTCGCGGGCGACCTGAACTCGGCCATCTCGAAGCTGGAGCGGTTCCGCGCGGAGCCCCTGGCGAGCGCCCCGGTGGCGCCGCTGGCGAACCTGCGCCATGCCCAGCTCTACCGGTCGATGCACCAGCCCCAGCCGGCGGCGACGATCCTCGCCGAGTGCCGCGCCCGCCACGAGGCGGCGCTGCTCAAGGATCCGGTCCGCTCCGCCTGGGTGCCGCTGATCCGGTACCACCACGCGGCGGCCCTCAAGGAGCTCAAGCAGGCCGCCGAAGCGGCTCAAATCCTCGAGAGCATCGTGAAAGAATACGGGGCCAGCGAGTGGGCGGCTCCCTCGCAGCGCCTTCTGAAGGAGGTCAAGCCATGAGCGGCAAGCGACTCCCGACCGCGATCGCCCTGGGCGCGCTGGTCCTCTTCTGGGCCGTCGTCCCGGCGTCCGCGTACATCGAAGCGCCGTACTCGCTGGGCCGTCTCATCGCCGAGTCGACCAACATCCTCGTCGTCCAGGTGGACAAGGTCGACAAGGAGAACAACCGGATCCTCTACAAGAAGATCCGGGACATCAAGGGGACCCATGCGACGGACGTCCTCCGCCACAACATCGCCAAGGCCGGCTTCCATCCCCGCGAGTGGCAGAACTGCATGGCGTGGGCCGAGCCCGGTAAGCTGGCGATCTTCTTCTACAACGGCGGCGCGAGCGAGACCGCCATCGACAATTACTGGTACCAGTGCTACGGCGCCGGCCCCGACTGGGGCATGAGCCACGGCGAGCCCTACCTGCTCCGCAGCTACGCGGGCAAGGTCGAGAAGCTCGCGATGGCCGTCGAGGAGATCCTCGCCAACCGCGAGGTCATCGTCCCCGCGATGGTGGACGGCGACAAGAACGCGATCCAGCTGCGCACCGCGAAAGTCCAGCGCCTGCGGGCGAGCCTGAAGCTGCAGGACTACAACGCGGCGCGCGACTTCATCGGCTGGGGCAGCGACGACTTCCGCCGGATCATGGGCATGCCCGGCTTCACCCACGAGGCGCACCTGGTCCGGACGGATCCGGACGCGCGCGGCATCATCACCGCGGACGTCGACGGCGACGGCGCGATGGACCTGTGCATCTTCGGCGAGAAGAAGGTGGCCGTCGTCAAGGTGGACGGCGGCGCGCTGAACGAGTTCGCGCTCCCGTACACGGGCGGCGCGCGGTCGGCGTCGTTCGCCGACTACAACGGCGACGGCCGGCCCGACCTGCTGCTCGGCACCGCGACGGGGCCGAAGCTCCTGACGAACACGCCGAAGGGCTTCAAGGACGACAGCGCGGTCTTCCCGAAGGAGGCGTACTACAACGGCACCGCGGCGGCGTGGTTCGACTACGACGGCGACGGCAAGCCGGACGTGCTGTTCGCGAACGGCTTCCTCGGCCTGCGTCTCTACAAGAACCCCGGCGCGTCGGCCGCGCCCGCGCCCAAGGCCCCGAAGTACGGCCCGTGGTACTTCATCGGCGGATTTGCCGCCGCGGACGGCAACAACTTCGACGGCGTCTTCCCGCCGGAGAAGGAGATCAAGCTCGACGCGAAGTACGCGGCGAGGGGGAACGTGCAGGTGGCCTGGGTGAAGAAGGAGTTCCCCGACGGCAACGTCCACGACTTCCTCGCGCACAATCCCCAGCCGCTCCATGACAACGTGGCGAACTACGTCTATCGCGAGGTCGAATGCGAGACGCCCGCGGAGGTCCCCGCGTCGTTCGGCAGCGACGACACGCTGACGGTGTTCGTCAACGGCACGAAAGTCCTGGCCGAAAACGTCGGCCGCGGAGCCGCCCCGGATCAGAGCTTCGCGAAGCTGCCGTTCAAGAAGGGCAAGAACGCGCTCCTGCTGAAGATCTGCAACGGCAGCGGGCCCAGCGGCTTCTACTTCGCTCCCAAGGAGCCCGAGATCGCCGGCGCCACCACGCCCTGGGTGGACGTGACCGAGAAGGCCGGCCTGGGCCCCGACGGCCTGGCGGGCCGCGACAAGGGCGATCACCTGCTGGTGGCCGACTTCAACGGCGACGGCCGTCCCGACATCCTCTACTGCGCCGGCACGGGCATCTTCCTGCGCAACACGCCCAACGGCTTCACCGAGGACCGCTCGCTCAAGGTCAAGATGGGCGGCGTGATCCCCGCGGCCGGCGATTTCGACGGCGACGGCAAGATCGACCTCTTCATCCCGCAGCCGAACGGCGGCAAGCTGTATCGGAACGAGGGCAATTGGAAGTTCACGGAGGTCACCGACAGCGGCGACCTGGCGAAGTTCACGGGCCACGCCACGTCGGCCGTCTGGGTCGACCTGTTCAAGAAGGGCAAGCCCGACCTGCTGGTCACCTGCCTGAGCGGTTCCAACCGGTACTTCCGCAATCTCGGCGGCGGCAAGTTCCAGGACGCGACCGCGACGATCGGCCTCGACCGCCGACTGCTCAACTCGCGGTGCGTGGCGGTCGGCGACGTGAACAAGGACGGCGTCATCGACATCGCCTTCAACAATGAAGGCCAGGATCCGTTCATCCTCCTTGGGGACCCCAATCGATGAGTCCAGCACACAGCACACGGCACACCGCAGGGGTCCTCCGGAGCCCCCGGGGGGCGGTCTGCAGCGGGATGGTCCTTAGTGTCCTTTGTGCCTTTGTGGTGAGCGCCGCTCCGGCCGGTGAGGAGGAGTGGAGCGGCCATCGCGGCGGACCGGCGCGGACGGGCAACATCGACGGCAAGCCCGGCCCGGCCCAGCCGAAGGTCCTCTGGGTCCATCGGTCGAAAGAGCAGTTCATCGCGCCGGCCAGCGCGATCGGCACCCGCGTCTTCTTCACGGTCATGGGCGCGTTCAACACGGGCGCGCTGCGGGTCTTCGACGCCGCCGGCGACGGCAAGGCGCCGGTCTGGAGCAAGGGCGCGCCTTCGGTGCGGCTCCCGACGGTCGGTTCTCCGGTGACCAGCGCCGGCCGCGTGGTGTTCGGCGAAGGGATGCACCAGACGGACGGCAGCTCGCTCCACTGTCTTCGGTCGGCGGACGGTCGGCCCGTCTGGCGCCTCGACGTCCCCGGCGAGCTCGTCCACATCGAAGCCTCTCCGTCGATCGCGAACGGCCGCGTCTTCGTGGGCGGCGGCAGCGCGGGCGTGATCTGCGCGGACCTGAACAACGTGACCCTGAACGGCCAGGCGATGGCCACGCCGCAGGCCGAGGCGCAGATCGAGAAGATCTGGAAGGACATGGCCGACAAGTACGAGATCGAGAAGAAGAAGGACCCCGACTTCGCGATTCCGCCGAACGAGGCGGCGCTGCCCAAGCCCGCCCCGAAGGTCCTCTGGGAGAAGGGCAAGGGCGCGTGGCACGTCGACGCGCCGGTGCTGGTGGCCGGCGACAAGGTCTACGTGACGTCGGCGTTCCTGGACAAGGAGAAGCTGGGCGAGCGCGTGGTGGTCTGCCTGAACGCCGCCGACGGCGCCGAGCTCTGGAAGGCGCCGCTGAAGTACAACGCGTGGGCCGGCGCGACGCTGGCGGGCGAGGTCGTGATCGTGCCGTGCAGCAACATCCGGTACGACCCGAAAGAACTGCCGATGGCCAAGGGCGAAGTGGTCGCCCTCAAGGTCTCCGACGGCTCGGTCGCCTGGCGGAAGGACATGACCGCGATCCTGGCGACGGCGGCCGTCTCGGGCGGCGTCGCGGTGATCTGCGACGTGGAGGGCCAGGTCCGGGCGCTCGACGTCAAGACGGGCAACCCGAAGTGGGCCTCGAAGGTCGGAACGGCGTTCTTCGCCGGTCCGGCCGTCGCGGGCGACACGATCTACGCGGCGGACATCGACGGCATGGTTCACGCGGTGGGCCTGGCCGACGGCAAGGCGAAGTGGAAGCTCGACCTCGGGAACGACGCTGCGGTCAAGGCGCCGGGCATGGTGTACGGCTCGCCGGTGGTCCACGGCGGCCGGCTCTACGTCGGAACGTGCAATCTCGAAGGCAAGTGGGCGGGCCAGGAGACGGTCATCGTCTGCATCGGGGAAGGAAAGTGAGCATGAACAGCGCGCTGATCGCGGCGGTCGTTCTCTCGTTCTGCGGCCCCGACCCGCAAGGGGCGGTCGTCGTCGACAAGGAGAAGAAGACGGTGCGCGTCCCGTGCAAGATCGCCCCGCGCAAGCTGGCGAACCTGCCGGAGATCTATCCGATCGAGGTTCTCGCGACCTGGCCGGCGCCGAAGGGCAACAAGGCCCACGAGACGGTGGTGACGTTCGAGGTGATGCCGAGCGAGGTCTTCAAGGCGATCGAGTCGCTGGGGCTGAAGGCCGGCAAGCCCGGCCGCGGCGAGGATCCGCTGCAGGGCCCTGAGGTCGAACTGCTGCTGGAGATCCCGGGAGCGGCCAACGCGCCGGCCCGGCAGATCCGGTTCGAGAGCATCCTGCTCGACAAGAAGACCGGCAAGGCGCTGCCGAACATCAAATGGCACTTCACGGGCTCGGTCCCGAAGGACGGCAAGTTCGGCGCGGACGTCACGGGCACGTTGGTCGCCCTCTACCCGGTGACGGACGAGGTCGTGATGCAAAGCGGCCTGACGATGCGCGAAGAGGGCATGATCAAGCTGGAGACCGCGAAGAACCTGCTGCCTCCCGAGGGGACGGCGGTGACGATGGTCATCAAGCCGGCCGCCGGGCCGCCTCCCGCGATGGCCGCGTCGGGCCCCGATCCGGAGAAGCAGGTGCTCAAGCTCTCGAAGTCGGTGGGCCCCGCCGACGCGGCCGCGCCGGCGGTCGCCGGCAGCGCGCTGCCGCCGACGGGCGGGCCGTCGACGGATCCGTTCGAGCACCGCAAGGAAGTCCGGCCCGGCAAGTCGCTGCCCGACTCGAGCCGTCCGGTGGACCTGCCCAAGCAATAAGGACAAGACGATGAGACTTCGCCACCTGCTCCTGGCGCTCCCGATGATGGCGGTCGCGCTGCCGTCGCCGGCGTACATCGAGGCGCTGAACTCGCTCAAGGGCGTGTTCACCGAGTCGGACGTCATCGCCCGCGCGGTGGTCGACGCCGTCAGCGCCGAGAAGAAGGTGATCATCCTCAAGGTGCTGAAGCCGGTGAAGGGGAAGCCCGCGTACGAGAAGATCCGGATCGACCTGAACGCCGCTCCGGAGTGGCATCCCGACGCGGTGCTGCGCCACGCGACGGTGGGCGCTCCGGTGTCGCTCTTCTATCACAAGAACAAGGAAACGGAGAAGGCGGACATCTCGCTGATCTACCTGAACCGGTTCTTCGTGACGGCGATGCCCGACGACGTGATGTGGCGCCTGCAGAAGATCGAGCTCGCGATGAGCAAGGTCTACACGGGGACCGCGGAAGAGCTGAACGACCTCGCGGGGAAGATCCAGTCCGGCCGGGTGAAGCCGCCCGAGCCGAACGCCGCCTTCAAGGCGTTCACGCGCGAGATCCTCGACTCGCTGCCGCCGCCTCCCAAGGAAGGCGAGAAGTGGGCGGACTTCGACCTCGGCAAGCACCTCAAGGGATAGCAGACAGCATCCGGTATCCGGCATCCAGCATCCAGGGGCAGCGCCGGTATACTTCCTGTAGTGTCGGAAGAACGGACGACTCGCCGGATCCTGATCTGGATCATCGGCGCAACCCTGACTCTCCTGCTCATCGGTGGGATCGGAATTCTGGTCAATGGCGTCGGGCCCACGCACTCGCCTCACCGGAATGCCTGGAAGAGCCTCCGGGACATCGCGAGCGCCGAGGCGCACCTGCGGGAGCATGATCGCGACGACGACCAGATCCGGGACTACTGGGTCGGCGACGTCAGCCAACTCTATCTGAGGAAGGGCCGGGGTGAACAGATCCGGCTGATCGAGCGCTCGATCGCGATGGCGGACGCGTCACCTTCCGCGCCTCTCCCCGATACCTGCTCGAGGGCGGCCTACTGGTTCCGGGCGATGACGACCGACGAGGCGGGGTCTCCCTATGATCGCGGCGGGGGTCACAATCCCGCGAAGTTTGGCTTCTGCGCCTACCCGGAACAATACCGGTCGGACGGCATGAAGTTCACGTTCATCGTGAATGAGCAGGGCATCATCTGGAAGAAGGACGTCGGAGGAGCATCCGTCCTGCAATGGCCTAAGAGTCCCACCGCGGAAGGGTGGGTCAAGGTGGTCGCCGGGACCGATCTCTAGGAAACCGCCAAGAAGTCCTGCTCTGGGGTCTCCGTGTCTCTGTGGTGAATCAGTCCGACGTGGTGCGGGCGGCCGCGGACCAGAGGGCGTGGGTCTCGGGGACCGTGTAGACCTGGCCCGTGCGGATGAGGACGTTGCCGCCTTTGCCGGGGCCGTGGTTGCCGGGACGGTCGGCCGCCATCGGCTCGTCGTTCTTCAGCTCGCGCAGGAACTTCGCGGGGCCGCGATAGTCGATCTCCTTGCGCGTTCCCTTCACGGGGCAGCAGGGGTCGAACTCCATCTGCTGGTAGCGCGGCCACTTGTCCTTGTTGGCGAAGAACTCGCGGCCGCGGCCCGCGGCGTCCCACTTCTCGGACGACGGCAGCGCGCCGTCGCGGATCGCCATGCCGATGATCGTGAGGTTGACGCGGCAGAGCTCCTCGTTGGAGTCCTTCTTCATGGAGACGAAGAAGACGAGGAAGAGGGCGGCGATGAACAGCACGCCCGCTCCTCCCGCGAAGAGGATCACCGGGGTCGGCTTGCGGTCGCCCACGCGATGCTATTTCTCGACGGCCTGGGACGCCGGCGCCTTGGCGAACAGGGTGTACTCCTTCACCGTCTTCGCGTCGATCGCCGCCAGCTTGCACGCCTCGAGGATGCCGCGCTGGAGGACCACGTCGATCTGCAGGTCGACGTAGAGCGGCTTGCCCTGCTCGTCCTGCACCTTCTTGCGGATCTGCTCGCGCACCAGCTCGCGGACGTCGGTCTTGTCGACCTTCGTCTTGAGCGAGTCGTAGAAGGCGTCGAACTTCGGGTAGCGCGACACGTCGCCGCCGTCGGACTCGGCGAGCGCCTTGAAAAGCTCCTTGTTCTCGATGTCCTTGAGGTACTTGTCGATGTCGTCGCCGACGGTCATCTTCGCCAGCTCCGCTTCCTTCCAGAACTCGCGCTCGGGGAGGGCGACCTTGATGTCGGGCACCACGCCGCTCTCCTCGCGCTTGTCCTTCTCGACGCTTTTGCCGCTGGGGAGGAACCACTTGGCGATGGTGATCTTCACGGCCGCCTTCTCGTCCGTGGTCTTCATCATCTTCAGGTCCTGGACGCTGCCCTTGCCGTACGTCTTGTCGCCGATGATCGTCGCCCGCTTGTGGTCCTGCATCGCGCCCGCGAGGATTTCGCTGGCCGACGCGCTGCCCTCGTTGACGAGCATCACCATCGGGACGTCGGTCTGCTTCGAGCCGTCGGCCACGCGCCGGTCCTTCTCCTCGCCGCGGGCGCGGGTCGTCACGATCAGCTGGCCCTTGTTGAGGAAGTAGCTGGCCAGCGCGTTCGCCGTGCGGAGGTAGCCGCCGGTGTTGCCGCGCAGGTCGAAGACCAGCGCCTTCATGTCCTTCATGTCCTGGATTGCGTCCTTGATGTACTGGATGTCCTCGTCGCCGAACGTCGTCAGCCGGATGTAGCCCAGGCCGCCGGGCAGCATCCGGTGCATGGTGGTCTCCATGTGGATCTGCTCGCGCGTGATCTTGTAGGGCTGCTCCTTGGTCCAGCCGCGGCGCAGCACCTTGAAGTTCACCGCCGTGCTGATCTTGCCGCGCAGCTTGCGGACCAGCTCGGACAGGTCGCGGTTGACCGTCGACTCGCCCTCGACCTCGGTGATCGTGTCGCCGGAGCGGAGGCCGCTGCGGTACGCGGGGCCGGAGAAGATCGGCTCCTCGATCGTGAGCCACTCGCGGCCGGCCTTGTCCTTGCGCATCGAGACCCGGGCGCCGATGCCGCCGTAGCGGCCGCCCAGGCCCTCTTCCTTCAGCTCCTTGATCGCGGCCTCGTCCATGTAGGTGGTGTAGGGGTCCAGGCTCGCGCAGGCGCCGCGCACGGCCGCTTCGACGAGCTTGTCCTGGCTGATCTTGCTCTCGTCCCAATAATTGGCCTTGAGCAGGTCGATCGCCTCCTCGAGCATCTTGAAGTCGTACTTCACGGCGGCTGGAGGCTTGCGGTTGATGTCCTCGGACAGCTCGTTGACCTTGAGGTACGCCTTCGCCATGCGGCCGCGCTCGCTGGGCTCCTTGGCGAGCTCGACGAGCGTCGGCTTGGCGTCGACGAAGCGGTCCATTTCGGCGAGCGCCAGGGCCGCCTCTTCCTTCACTTCGCGGCGGTCGCCCGCGCCGGAATGGATGGCGCGGACTTCGCGGACCGGTTTCATGCCCTTGGTCAGGTTGTAGACGGCGCGCCAGAGCGACACCTGGGTGAGGGGGTCGTTGCTCTCCGTGGCCTGATGCTCGAAGTTCGCCGCGATCTTCTGCTTGTCCCCCTGGCCCAGCCCGCGGTCGGAGCCGACCAGCGACGCCGCCATGTCCGCGGCGATCTTCTTGGCGTGGCCGTTCTTGCCCGACATCACCTTGCCGAGCGCGTCGAGCGACTCGTCGCGGAGCTCCTGGGTGTAGAGGATCCTGGCCGCGGCGATGCGGACGTAGGCGTCGGCCCGGGTGAGGCCCTTGCGGACCCCTTCGGTGGCGCCGCGCCCGAGGTCCTCGAGCTCCCGGATGCCCTGCCAGAGCGAGGTGCCGCGCGATTCCTCGATGCGGTCGAAGATCTTGTCGATCCGCTCCTGCTGGTCCTGCGCTGGAAGGAGCAGGCCCGAGCCCAGGAGGGCGGCGACGAGGGCGACGGCGGCAGGGGCGGGGACTCGCTTCATCGGCGTGCTCCTAAATTGCTTGGGGGAGAGCGTTGATCCTATAATAATAGACGTGGGGAAGGACGGATACGTTTTAAACGAATCACGAATCACAAAATGAACATTCTCGTCACCGGCTGCTGCGGGTTCATCGGGTCCAACTTCGTCCGGCTGGCGCTCCGGTCGCGAAAGGACCTGAAGCTCACCAATCTTGACGCGCTCACGTACGCGGGGAATCCCGAGAACCTCCGCGACTTCGAAAAAGAGAGCCGATACCGGTTCGTCAAGGGGTCGATCACCGACGGCCCTGCGGTGGACGACCTGGTCAAGGCCGGCGGCTTCGACGCGATCGTCAACTTCGCGGCCGAGTCGCACGTCGACCGGAGCCTCTACGGTCCCACGGAGTTCGTCCAGACCAACCTCCAGGGGACGGTCAACCTGCTGGAGGCGGCCAAGCGCCACGGCGTGAAGCGGTTCCTTCAGATCTCGACGGACGAGGTCTACGGCTCGCTGCCGCCCGAAGGGTTCTTCAGCGAGTCGACGCCGCTCCATCCCAACAACCCGTACTCGTCGACCAAGGCGGCAGCGGACATGATGGTGCAGGCGTACGCCCACACCTTCGGCCTCGACGCCGTGATCACGCGCAGCTCGAACAACTACGGCCCGTACCAGTACCCCGAAAAGTTCATCCCGCTCTTCGCGTCGAACGCGATGGACGGCAAGCGGGTCCCGCTCTACGGCGACGGCATGCACATCCGGGACTGGCTCCACGTCGAGGACAACTGCCGCGGGATCCTGGCGGCGCTGGAGAAGGGGAAGGGCGGCCAGGTCTACAACCTGGGCGGCGGCAACGAGCGGCCCAACCTGGTGGTCGCGAAGGCGATCCTGAAGCACGTGGGCGCGCCCGAAGCGCTGATCGAGTTCGTCAAGGACCGGCCCGGCCACGATCGCCGCTACGCGATCGACTGCCGCAAGGCGAAGAAAGAGCTGGGCTGGGCGCCGAAGATCAAGTTCGAGGCGGGGCTGAAGAAGACGCTCGACTGGTACCGCGACAACTCCGGCTGGGTGTCGCGGGTGCGCAGCGGCGAGTACCGGTCGTACTACGAGAAGCACTACGGAACCGGGCTCGCCAGCGCTGCCGACAGACAGACGACTCCCGTCATCAGACGAAGGCCCTGATCACCGGAGAATCAGTACCCGGTACGCCGTACACCGGCAGAAGGCCCTCCCTCGCCCTCTTGCTGGAACGGCTCAGTGAAACGAGCAATCGAAGTCCTGCGGTGCCACGGAGATCCGGCCGCCGGTGTACCGCGTCCTCCTGTGCGGAGTGCTGGTCCCTAGTCTCGATGGACCGTCGCCGGTGAAAACGCCGGCAGGCAGACCGCGACATATTCGGAGCCTTCGGGGCCCGGCGTGCTGTACTGGACCCATTCGCCGCGGCGGGTGATCACGGCCTGACCGGCCTTGACGTCGATCGCGCCGTCCTTCGAAGTCACCCGGAGGGATCCGCGCAGGACGACGGTGTATTCGTCGAACTCGGGGGTCTGTCCCGGCTCGACCCACCCCGACGGGCTCGTCATCTTCGCGATGCTGACCGCCTCGGTCTTCGAGTTGACGCGGCCAATGAACTCTTCGATGCGCTTGGGCTTGTTGCCCGCGGACTCGATGATCGTGGGCTTGTCGATGAGCGTGGGCATGATTCCTCCGGGTTCGTTGACGTCAGGTCCTCCGGGGAGCTTGCCGGCGGCGATTCTCCACTCCCGGGCTTCCCTCGGGTCGAGGCTCTCGAGAGCATCGTGGACCGCCGCGACGTAGGTCCAGAACGACTCGCGCTCGACGTCCGGCCAGACCTCGAAGTCATGGGCTTTCAGCGTGTCGAACAGATGGTCCGGGAAGAGATCCTCGATGCGCATCGGAGGCGCAATCCCCTCCAGGATCCGCGGCAAGTAGTGCTTGTAAAGGTCCGTGCCGTCGAAGTGATCGGCGGCTTCCGTGATGAGCATCCGCGTCCGTTCCGGGTCGATGTCGCGCAACGGAGTCGCTCGTAAATGGGCGAGATCCTCTTGCGTGTAACAGAAGTCGCAGAGCGAGACGCGGGCAGGGCGGGGGTACCTCGCGAAGACGGCGTAAAGCTGCTCGAGGGCTCGCGCAAGCCGGGAATCGGCCATCCGAGGATTGTACGGAAGCCCCCCGTACCCGTACACAGGACTCCGTCCCCGTCCCCGAGCAGAGGGCGAAATCGCCTCGTGCAAACTAGGTTTTTACTCCGCCTGTGGTTTTGTGCTAATCTGTTCCCGGGGTAAGAGCCGCATCCACGGGAGGATTCTTCATGTCTGATCTGCCCGCTCAGAAGCCGATCACGCAGTCGATCCCCATCGCCCAGCCCGCCTCGCCCGCGGGAGCTGCGGAGATAAAGATCCCCGAGAATCTGAAGGAGATCGAGAAGTTGATGGCCGCCTGCGCCCGCAACAAGGCGAGCGACCTCCATCTCAAGGTCGGGCAGAAACCCATCCTCCGCGTGAACACCGTCATCCACGAGGTCGGCAACCGCATCCTCCAGGGCGACGACACCAAGAAGCTGATCTACGAGATCATGTCCGACATTCAGCGCGACCGGTTCGAGACCGAGCATGACCTTGACTTCGCGTACTCGATCCCCGGCGTCGGCCGCTTCCGCATCAACGTCTTCCACGAGCGGGGCAGCGTCGCCGTCGCGATGCGCCGCGTCAACACGTCGATCCCTTCGTTTACCGACCTGAACCTGCCGAACGAGGTGAAGAAGATCACCGAGTACGAGCAGGGGCTGATCATCGTGGCCGGCCCCACGGGCTCGGGCAAGTCGACGACGCTCGCGTGCATCCTCGACTACATCAACTCGACCCAGAAGAACCACATGGTGACGATCGAGGACCCGATCGAGTACCTGTTCACGGACAAGAAGTCGTTCGTGAACCAGCGCGAGATCGGCATCGACGTGCCGGACTTCCACCAGGCGCTCAAGCACGTGGTGCGCCAGGACCCCGACGTCATCCTCGTCGGCGAAATGCGCGACTACGTGTCGTTCGACGCGGCCCTCATGGCGTCCGAGACGGGCCACCTGGTGTTCGCCACGATCCACGCGTCGAGCGCGCCGCAGTGCATCGGCCGCCTGCTCGACCTGTTCCCGACGGAGCGCCAGCCGCTGATCCGGCAGTCGCTCGCGTTCAACCTGAAGGCGATCCTCTGCCAGCGGCTGCTGCCGGCGGCGAAGGAAGGCGTGAAGATGGTCCCGGCCGTCGAGGTGCTGTTCAACAACGCGACGGCGCAGAAGCTGATCATGAACGCCGAGGACAAGAAGCTGAGCGACCTCATCCGCGCCTCGAAGGAGGAAGGGATGCAGGACTTCAACATGTCGCTCGTCGACCTGATCAACAAGCAGCTGATCACCAAGAAGGTCGCGCTCCAGTACTCGCCGAACCCCGAGCAGCTGAAAATGAACCTGCAGGGCATCTATCTCGGGGACGATCACCGGATCCTGGGGTAACGCGAAGACAGATGTTCGGTCTCGGTCGGTCGATTCTGGAGCGGTGGGCGGAGGCCGGCGGTTTCCAGCTCCTCTCGCAGGAGAAATGCTGGTTCTTCAAGGGCCCCTACTTCTTCTCCGCCACGCGCTCCCAGGATGTCTTCCGCTTCACGGTGCGCGACGCCGAGGGACGGATCCGCAGCGGCTACGCCAAATGCGGGGGATTCTGGCTCGGAACGCTGACCGATGCGATCGACGTGAGCTGGGACAGCTAGGGTGATTGCGGACCATCCTTTCGTCGCGGGCGCCGCGTTGCTTGCGGTCTGCATCGTCATGGTCATCATCAACTGGCACCTCGCCCGTGGCGGATCACCGGTGGAGCGCTGGGCCCGCGCGAGCGGTTTCAAGCTGATTTCCGAGGAGCGCGAGGTATCCGCCAGCGTGCGGATCATGGGCATCCCCCGGGAGACGATGCAGGTCTACCGCATTGTCGTTCGTGATTCCGAAGGCCGGACGCGCCACGGCCGCCTCGAATGGACCGGCAATTCCCTGGATCCGATGCACGTTCGGTGGGACAGCTAGGTCATCTCCAGCCAGTACGTCGCCGGGCCGTCGTTGCGGAGGGCGACCACCATCGACGCGCCGAACTGGCCGGTCCGGACCGGCCGGCCCGTCAGCGCGGCCAGGCGCTCGCAGAACTTGAGATAGAGCTGCTCGGAGCCCGGCGGGCGCATCGCCGCCTCGAAGCCGGGACGCTTGCCCTTGGACAGGTCGGCGCAGAGCGTGAACTGGGACACCACCAGGAACTCACCGCCGATGTCCTCGCACGAGAGGTTCGTCTTCCCCTGGGCGTCGTCGAAGATCCGCAGGCCGGCGATCTTCTTCGCGAGCGCCTCGAGCTGCGCGTCGCCGTCGCCCTGGGCGACGCCGAGCAGGAGCAGGAGGCCGCGGCCGATCTGCGAGTGGACCGCGCCGTCGACCGAGACGGAGGCGTCGAGCACGCGCTGGAGGAGGGCTTTCATCGCGTGACGAAGAGGCCGCCGGTGCCGTCGGCGATCTTCTTCAGGAGGTCGCGGCCCTGCTTGGGCGCGGCGACGCAGATCGCGGTGATCGCGATGCGCTTGAACCGGGCGCCGTCGAGGATGCGGTCGGGGATCTGGCTCATGTCCGACATCCCGACGCTGGGCATGCCGTCGGACAGGATGAAGATGGTGTCGATCGAGTCGTCGCGCGGCGGCGTGTTCCAGTTGCCGCCGGAGAAGTCCAGGGCGCGGATCAGCGCGCCGTGGACGTCGGTGCCGACGCGGACGTCGAGCCCCTGGACGAACTTGACCGCCTTCTCGCGCGCGTCCTTGGCGGCGACGACCCACTTCTCGGAGAGCATCGCGAGCTTGCCGTACATGCCGATGATGTCGAAGTGGGCGCCCTCGGGGATCTGGCGGATGATCTTGCGGAGCTCGTAGCGGGCGACGTCGATCGCCTTCTCGCCCTCGAGCTTGTCGATCCCGGTGTCCACCTCGGGCTTCCAGGTGGTCGGCTCCTTCATGCTGAGCGAGGTGTCGATGATGAAGACCACCTTCGTCGAATGGAGCGGGATGCCGTAGAACTGCGTCACGCCCGGGCCGTCGGGCAGGTCGGCCTTCGAGGGCACGTACGTCCCGGCGAGGAATTCGTTCTCGTTCTTCTCCCACCAGGCGTTCCACGCGGCGTACTCGCCGTGCTTGGTGATGCCCGTCAGTTTCTTCAGGCACTCGTTGATCTCGTACTTCATCCGGCCGCTGCCGATGCCCGAGAGCATCTTGATGAGCAGGGGGACGACCTTCTTGTCGCCCGACCGCGTGAGCGCCTGGGCGGCCGCGAGGCGCGACCCCCAGATGCCGCCCTCGAGCCAGGGAAGGATCGCCTTCCGGGCGTCCTCGTTCTTCGCGGTGTGCGGCGCCAGCGCGTCGGCGATCGCGATCCGGACGCCGGGCTCGTTCTCGCGCCCCGCGCGGGCGATCAGCGCCGCGACGGCCTCGGGCGAGGCGATGCGGCCCAGCGCCTCCGCGGCGCACGCGCGCGGAAACCATTCGGTGGTGTTGTTGAGCGCGAGAATGATCTGCTTCGTCGTCGTGAGGTTGCTCATCTGGCCGACGATGCGGGGTACGAGGTAGTTGAGGATCTCGATCTTGTTCCAGACGACGTCGTAGTCGCGCTTGAGGAACAACCACTTGTTGAGGTCGCCCTTGACGATCTTGCCGTCCTTGTCGCGGGTGACCTCGACCTTCTCCATCTCCTTGAGGACGCGCTGGCGCTCCTTCTCGAAGTCGGCGATCTGGAGCACGCCGGCGCGGAAGGAGGCGAGGAAGATGTCGCAGGTTTTCTCGTCGTTGAGCTTGACGAGGGAGACCAGGGCGCGGTCGACGATGTACCGTTCGAGCGTCGTCAGGCCCTTGTTCAGGGCGTCGCGCGCCTTGTCGACCTCCTCGGGCTTGTCCTGAGCGGGGAGGAGCAGGCAGAGGGCGAGGAGGAAGCGCATGGGATTAGATTAGACCCCAACCGGGGAATAGGCAAGGGGGAGGGGCCCGTTTAGCCGCTGACGCAGCCCTTGTGACGGCGAACGTTCGGCTCGTCGCTCACGCTGAGCTTCCACGCGCCGCGACGGCGGCGGGCGTTCAGGACCTTGCGTCCGCCCTTGGTCTTCATGCGGGCGCGGAACCCGTGCTTGTTCTTGCGCCGGCGGTTCCGGCTCTTCCACTTGTAGCCCATGTCAGCTCTCAGTCCTCAGAGGGCCCAGAAGGTAACGGGAACCGGAGGGGAAGTCAACTACTTCTTCGGCGGGGGCTTGGGGTCGACGACCGTATTGGCCTCGGCGAGCTTGCGGTCGGAGTCGGTGATGGCCTTGGCGACCGGGCGGGAGGTCGTCTGCTGGTCTTCCTTCTCGAGCGGGGCCTTGTAGAGGTGGGGGAACAGCTGCCGCATGTACTTTTCGAGCGTGACGATCGTGGGACCGTAGCCCTTGTGGTACATGAAGTACTCGATGTCGTACCCCATCTTGCCGGCGTCCTGGTAGCGCTTCGAGAGGTTGCGCTCCAGCGCCTTCATGATGATCTTCTCGAGCGCCTCGGGGATGTCGGGGTTGACGTCGCGAGGCTTCGGGATGTCCTTCACCACGACGTTCTCGAGGATCACCGTGGTGTCCTCGTTCGTGCCGAAGATCGACTCGCCGGTGAGCAGCTCGAACATGACGACGCCGAGCGAGAAGACGTCGCTCCGCGGGTCGGTCGGCATGTACTGGGCCTGCTCGGGCGACATGTACTGCGCCTTGCCCATGAGGACCTGGCCTTCCTGGTCCTTCATCAGGTTGCGCGCCTTGGCGATGCCGAAGTCGGTGATCTTGACCTCGCCTTCGGCGGAGATCATCAGGTTCTTCGGGGAGATGTCGCGGTGGACGACGCCGAGCGGCGCGCCGTGCTTGTCGCGCTTCGTGTGGGCGTATTCCAGGCCGCGGCACACGCGCGAGATGACGAAGGCGCCCAGCTCGAACGGGACCTTGGTCCCCAGCTCGATATGGCGGTTCAGGAACTCTTGAAGGTTGATGCCGTTGACGAACTCCATCGCGATGTAGTACTGGTTCCCGATGCGGCCGAGCTTGTAGATCTGGACGATGTTCTGGTGCACCAGGTCGGCGACGAGCTTCGCCTCGCCGATGAACATGTCCACGAAGTCCCGGTCCCCGGTGAACTTCTCGCGGATGGTCTTGATCGTGACGGTTTTTTCGAACCCTTCGGAGCCGAACAGGTGGGCTTCGTAGATGGAGCCCATGCCGCCGTCGGCGATCTTCCGGGTGAAGCGGAACTGGTAGGTGTCTTTGAATTCGTACGGCTGAGACACTTCTCTGGTCATGAGCCCAAGATTCTGCCATGACCGCGCACGCCTGTCAACTCTTGCCAAGGCTGGCGGACCGCCTTAGAATCAGGACCATGAAACTTGCCTTCAGCTCCAACGCGTTTCGCAACTGGTCCATCGAGGAGACCGTCGTGATCCTCGCCGACCTCGGCTACCAGGGCCTCGAGCTCATGGCCGACCGGCCCCACGCGTGGCCCGAGGACATGACGCCCGCGCGGATCGACTCGATCCGGAAGGCGCTGGACAAGCACAAGATGCAGGTTTCGAACGTCAACGCGTTCATGATGTGCGCCTACAAGGACCCCAAGAGCGGCCGGTCGGGCACGTTCCACTGGCCGAGCTGGATCGACCGCGACCCGGATACGCGCGAGGCGCGGATCCGCCACACGGTTGCGGCGGTGGACGTCGCGGCGGCGGTCGGGGCGAAGACGATGTCGACCGAGCCGGGCGGCCCCGTCGAAGGCCGCACGCGCGACGAATGCTACAAGCTCTACGCCGAAGGCCTCAAGCGCGCCGCCGACCGCGGGGTCGAGAAGGGCGTGCTGGTCTGCGTCGAGCCCGAGCCCACGCTCCTGATCGAGAAGGGCCACGAGTACGAGGAGTTCCTCACGAAGTACGTGACGTACCCCGGCGTGGGGCTCAACTTCGACATGGGCCATTTCTACTGCGTCGGGGAGGATCCCGCGGCGCTGATCCGCGGGGTGGGGCAGAAGGCGGCCCACTTCCATCTCGAAGACATCGCGGCCGACCGCGTCCACTTCCATCTCCCGCCCGGCAAAGGGGCGATGGACTACAAGGCCATCTTCGCCGCGCTCAAGGCGAACAAGTACTCGGGCTGGGTGACGATCGAGCTCTATCCGTTCCAGGAGGACTCGATCAACGTCGCCAAGAAGGCCTTCGAGTTCATCCGTCCGTTCCTCGACTGATTCCGGTCACGGAACGGTCCGAGGCGCGTCCTACCGGCGGAGGCGCGGCGTGTTGAACATCGGCGACCTGGCCATTCTCCTCGCCATCGTCCTCTCCCTGCTCGGCGCGGTGGGGATTCTGTACACGCAGCTCCGCTGGCGCCGCCGCCGCGACGCGGGTCTCGTCCTCGCCGCCGGGCGACTGGGCGGCACGGTGGCGGCCGGCGAGGGGTTTGAGCTGTCGACCCTCCATTTCACGGTGGAAGGCCGCCCCGCGCATCTGGAGTACGAGGTGGGCGACGCGCCGCTGACCCGGGTCCGGGTCTCCTTGACCCGACGCTCGCCGGGGGTGTTCCGGATCTTCCGGGATCGGGCGAAGGCGAAGTTCGCCGGGTCGCCGGATCTGAAGATCGGCCACGCGGAGTTCGATCGCGTCTGGTACATCACGGCGCGCCCCGAGTCGCTCGCCCGTCGGATCTTCACGGAAGAGCGCCGCGACGAGGTGATCGAATCGGTGCTCCGGATCGGCGTGCTGCCCGTGCCGTCGATCGAGATCACGCGCGACACGCTGACCGTCCGGGCCAGCGGGATTCTCCGGCGCGAGGCGGACATCCTGGCGCTGGCGCTGACGGCGACGGACTTCGTGGGCTACGTGTTTCGTCTCGGTCCCGAGGACGGGATCGCCTGGGTGGCGGGCGGGGAGGCCGATCCCGGCCTGTGTCCCGTCTGCGCGTCGACGCTCGCCGACGGCGTGATCCACTGCGACAAGTGCCGCACGCCGCAGCACCAGGAATGCTGGGATTACGTCGGCCAATGCTCGACCTACGCCTGCAAGGGAAAGCGGTTCGTCGCATGAGCGACGCCTGGATCGGGTTTCTTTTCGTAGGCCTTGTCGGGGTGGGAATACTCATCTTCATTCTCCGCTCGGCAGGCGGATACATGGCCGCCACCCGGGGGGTGAAGGCGCTCAAATATCTCTCCGGCACGCTGAAGGAGTGTTCGCCGATCCATCAGGAGCCCGGCCTCGCCTTCATCGAGTTTGTCCGGAAGGGGATTCCGTACAGACTGGAGATCTCCTATAAGGGACGGGGCTCTTATCCGGAAATCCGTGTCGCCGCCCGGCTGCCTCACCGAGGCCCGGGAACCCTCCACATCCTGCCGCAGGACCTCAGGGCCTCCTTTCTCCAGTTGTTCGGCTCCCAGGATCTGATCGTCGGGAACCGGGACTTCGATCTGAAGTACGTGGTTCAGTCCAATCCCAGGTCGCTCGTCCAGATCCTGTTCGCCGCGGATCGGCGGGAGAGGGTGATCCGTTCCATCGACCGGCTTGCCGATCTTGGAGCCCCGACCATCGATCTGAGCTTCCACACGTTGATCCTCCGGGCCCGACAGAATCTGACGGATGTGTACGGCGTGATGACCCTGGTCGAAACCGCCGAGGAAATCCTGAAGGATCTGGCGCTGGTTCCTCAAGAGTCCGCGGCGTCGGTGGAGGGGGTCCAGATCGAGGAAGTTCGCAGTTCCAAGACCGGGGAGTGTCCGGTCTGCGGAACCTTCATGGAAAAGGATCAGGTCCGGTGTGAACTGTGCCGGACCCCTCACCACTCCGAATGCTGGACCTATATGGGGCGGTGCTCGACGTACGCTTGCCCCGGAAAGCGATCCGTCGCATGAGTGCCGAGCTGATGGCCAGGGGCGACATGCCCCCGTTCCTGATCATCTTCTTCGTGATCCTCGGCATCGGCATGGTTCTCTTCGCGGTCTCCCAACGGAAGTCCTTCAATGCCACGCTGGAGCGGGTGGCGCGGAAGATGGAGGGAACGTTCGTCGAGGGCGGCCTCTTCAGTGAGCCGAGCCTGGAGTTCCGATTCGAGGGTCGGAGCGCGCGGGTCGAATTCTGGACCGGCTCGAAGAACAGCCCGGCGTACTCCAAAGTCGTCGTCCGCCTTTCCGGAGTCTCGCCCGGGGTCCTCCATATCCTCGAGGACGGGTTCGGGCAGTCCTTCCTGAAGCTGTTCGGGGCGCAGGACCTGGAGATCGGCGACCCGGACTTCGACCGGGATTATGTCCTCAAGGCGACGCCGAGCGGCCTGGCGGCCCGGCTGTTCAACCCCGACCGGCGGCTCGAGGGGATCCGCGTGGTGCGCCGGCTGCGGGGTTTCAGGAGTCCGACCTTCGACGTCGACGTCCAGGCCGTGACGGTCATGGTGCGCCAGTACCTTCGCGACGAAAGCGATCTCGTCAAGTTGATCGAGTGCGCGCGGGATTTCACCGCCTTCGTGCTGCGGAAGGATGAAGCGGCAGGGATCGTGCTCGGCGAAGTCCGGGTCGCGACGGGCGGCGACTGTCCCGTGTGCGGGACGGCGATGTCCGCCGGGACCGTGCGCTGCGAGCTCTGCCGGACGCCGCACCATGCGGAGTGCTGGCAGTACATGGGGCGCTGCTCGACGTACGCGTGCGCCGGGAAGAGGCCCGTCGCATGACTCCGCGAGAACTGGAGGAGCTCTGTCGCGAGGCGGCGACGGGACTGGCGGGCGCCAAGGCGTTCCCGGGCGGCGGGCTCCGCTTCAACCGCCGCGGGTTCGAGGCCCGCGTCGAATTCGTCCCCGGGTCGACCGACATCCTGTTCGACACGCGCGACCTCGCGGTCGAGTCGATCCGCATCCGCCCGGCCGGACTCTGGCACGACCTGCAGGACATGTTCGGTCGGAAGGACTTCCAGATCGGCGATCCCGAGTTCGACGCGCAGTTCGAGATCCATGCGTCGCGGGGGGAGTTCGCGCCCCGCGTCCTCGGGCCGCAGCTCCGGTCCGTCCTCCGCTCCGCCGCCCTGTTCGGGCAGTTCTACTGGCGGCTCTCGCCCGCCGGTTTCCTCCTTCGCGTCAAGGGGTGGCCGCCGAACCGGAACGAGCTCGACCGCTGGCTCATGCTCTCGTTCCAGCTCCTCGACGCGCTGCCCGGGTCGGACGGGAAGGGGCGCGTCACCCTCGGCGCGGTGCGGATGAAGATCGACGCCGAAGCGATGTGCCGCATCTGCGGCGCGCCGCTCGCCGAGGGGGCCGTCGTGAAATGCGTGAAGTGCTCGACGCCGCACCACCAGGACTGCTGGGAGTTCAACGGGCGGTGCTCGACCTTCGCCTGCGGGGAGACTCGGTCGCGCTGAATTGCTATGATCCCACCGGGAGGAACATCCATGAAAAGTCTGCTTTTCACGGCGGCGGCGCTCCTGGCGCTCCAGGACGCCGAGAACCCGGAGTTCAAGCGGTGGGCCTCGTTCAAGGTCGGCTCCTGGGTCAAGTGCAAGACCGAGATCGAGAATGGCGGCAACAAGATGGCGCTGCCGCTCGAGACGACGTACACGCTCCTCGAGGTCGACGACAAGCAGGTCGTCGTCGAGGAGCTGACGATCAACACCCTCCAGCCGAAGGATTCTCCGAAGCAGGAGAAGGCGAGGAAGCGGACCTACAAGGCGACCCGCAAGGGGAAGGAAGGGGAGACCAAGGAGGGCGACGAGGAGATCGAGGTCGCGGGGAAGAAGATCGCCTGCCACTGGACCGAAGTGCAGACCGCGGCGGGAACCGTCAAGACCTGGGTCAGCGCCGACGTCCCCGGCACGGCGAAGATGGAAGTCACCCTCGCGTCGAAGAGCATCCAGCGCCTGACGGCGGTCGCCTGGGAGAAGAAGTAGGGCGTGAGTGAGCTCGACCTCATCCGCTGGATCCGGGGGCGCATCGGCAAGCGCGCCGGGCGCATCATCGTCGATTCGGGCGACGACGCCGCGGTCCTCAAGGGCGGCCGAGGCCACCTCCTGTTCAAGACGGACAGCGTCATCGACGGCGTCCATTTCGACAGCCGCACCGCGCGGCCCGAGGAGATCGGCCACAAGGCGCTCGCCCGATGCCTGAGCGACATCGGGGCGATGGGGTGCTATCCGACGTTCGCCGTGGTCGCGATGATGATCCCGCGGAACGCGCGGGAAGCGTGGATCAAGCGGCTCCTGACGGGCCTCGATCGGACGGCGCGCGCGTTCGATACGGCGGTCGTGGGCGGCGACGTCGCCACCCACGCGGGGAAGCTCGCGATCAACGTCGCGCTCCTCGGGGAGACGCGCGGCCTCGCGCCGATCCGGCGGAGCGGCGCCCGCATCGGCGACGCGATCGCGGTGACGGGTCCGCTGGGCGGCTCGATCCGCGGCAAGCACCTGCGGTTCACCCCGCGGGTCCGCGAGGGCATCGAGCTCAACCGCCGGTTCGAGATCCATTCGATGATCGACGTCTCCGACGGCCTGGCGACCGACATCGGCCATCTCTGCGAGGAGAGCCGCGTGGGGGCGGTCGTGGACGAGACGCGGGTCCCGATCGCGCCGGCGGCGCGGCGGCTGGACGGCCTGCCGCTCGACCACGCGCTGTTCGACGGCGAGGACTACGAGCTCCTGTTCACGCTGCCTCCGACCGAAGCGGTGCGGGTCGAGAAGGCGAAGCGGGGCAAGGTGATCGGCCAGATTTCGGCGATCGACGGGATCTATCTCCGGAATGCGAAGGGGGATCTGAGGGAGGTCCAGCGGCGCGGATGGGAACACCGGTTCCGCCGATGACCGTCGACACCCAATCGCCGGAGGAGACGGCGGGCGTCGGCCGCCGGCTGGGGGAGATCTGCCCGCCGGGAACGCTGCTGGCGCTCGTGGGCGACCTGGGGGCGGGGAAGACGCGCTTCGTGAAGGGCGTCGCGACCGGGCTGGCGATCCCCGAGAACGAGGTGACCAGCCCGACCTTCGTGCTGATGAACCTCCATCCGGGGCGGCTGCCGCTGGCCCACTTCGATCTCTACCGGCTGGAGTCGGTCGACCTGCCGTCGCTCGGCTTCTACGACGTCCGGGACGACGGGGTGGTGGTGATGGAGTGGGCGGACAAGGTGGATGAAAAATTGCTCGGCGACCACGTCCGGATCGAATTCACCTTGACAGGGGAAACGTCCCGGCGTCTCATCTTTCATGCACGGGGAGAACGCAGCACAAAATTGCTGCAGCGGCTGAACCTTTCCCCGTAGCGTCCGTTTATGAAGGACATCTGGAGCCAGAAGGACGACGCGGCGCTGCTGGCCGCGATCCAGGACGGCGAGCTCGGGGCGTTTACCGCGCTCGTCGGGCGGCACCAGCGTTCTTTGATAAACTTCTTCTACCACCTCTGCTGGGACCGCCAGGCGGCCGAGGACTGCGCGCAGGAGGTGTTCCTGCGGGTCTATTCGCACCTGAACACCTACGAGCCGCAGGCGAAGTTCACGACCTTCCTGTTCCGGATCGCGCGGAACCTGTGGATCGACCGGATGAGGTCGGCGGCGGTGCACGGCAAGCCATTGTCCCTGCAGGCGCAGAGCGGCGGCGCGGAGGGGCGGACGCTGCAGGACCGCGTGGCGTCGCGGGCGCCGAGCCCGCTCGAGATCCTGGCGCGCGAGGAGCAGCAGGACGCGCTCCGGCGGGCGATCGACCAGCTGCCCGAGGAGCAGAAGGCGGTGGTGATCCTGAGCGAGATCCAGGGGATGAAGTACCAGGACATCGGCGAGATCCTGGGCGTCCCGGTGGGAACGGTAAAATCGAGAATGCATACGGCGATGGATAAACTGAAGGACCTGCTTTCGGTCGCGGAATTATCGTGAAGTGTAAAGAATCGTCCGAGATCACGGCCTACCTCCGGGGCGAAGGCTCTGAGGAGGAGCGGGGGATGCTGCGCCGTCACTACGAGCAGTGCGAGGCTTGCGCGAAGGAGCTGGCCCAGTTCGAGCGGACCTTCGGCGCGCTGGGGCGGCTGGAGACGGTGGAGCCCTCGGCGGACTTCCAGAGCCGCGTGGAACAGGCGTTCCTGAAGTCCCATCCCCAGTTCGCGCGGAAGCCGAAGTTCAGGCTGATCCGCGCGGCGTCGATCGCCGCGGGCTTCTTCATCATCGCGGCCGGGGCGCTGATCCTGCTCATGCTGGCCGGACCGGCCGACAAGAACGACATGCTGGCCAACTTTCCGCCGACCGTCACCCCCGAGGAAGATCTCCAGTACAAGGCGCTGCCCAAGACGGCGCTGCCTTCCAGGATCGACGCGAGCGCATGGGGCGAGGCACTCGCGTACGATCAGCGTCTGGTGGCCGCGGCCCAGTCGGCGAAGCCGGCGGACGGAGCCCTGAAGTGGCTGGCCGCGCGCCAGGAGCCCGACGGCAGCTGGAAGGGGGCCGACGCGGGCGAGACCATCGAGCTCACCGGCCTGGCGCTGCTGGCGCTCTCGCATTCCGAGGAGCACGGACTCGCGGTCCGGAAGGGCGTCGCGTTCCTGCGGAGCCGCCAGCGCGACTCGGGCGCCATCGGCGGCGGTACGCCGGAGAGCCATGCGATCGCGACGCTGGCGATGCAGGAAGTGGCGATCCGCACCAAGGACCCGGCGGCGATCCGGGTGGCGTCGAAGGGCATCGACATGATCGCGCAGCAGAACGCGACCGGCGCGTGGGGCAGGGGCGCCGTCGCAGGCTGGCACTACCACGTCCTCCGCCTCGCGGTCGCCTCCGGGGATCGGGCGTTGACGGAGGCCCTGGTTCACGGTCACCGCGCGCTGTCCGTTCGCGCCGTCTGGGAGAGCCTCGGGCCGGCGGATCAGGCCGCCGCGCTCCGCGCCGAGCTCTGGACGGAGCCGAAGCCCGACGTGAAACGGTGGGCGGGAGAGGTTTCGAAGCTGCTGGAGCGGTCGCCGATCCCCGGGACGGAGCCCGCGAACTTCTCCAAGAACGACCTGCGCCTCGCGTACTTCGGCTCCGCGCTGCTCGCCCCGCTGGGCGGCGACGCGTGGACGAAGTGGTGGGGCCCGCTCCAGGCGAAGCTGGCGAAGACGCAGTCGGCCGACGGGTCCTGGCCGGCGGCGTTCCAGGCGGGCAAGGGCCAGATCTACACCACGGCGCTCTGCGCGCTGATTCTGCAGACGCGCGACCGGATCCCGCCCCTCGAGGAATAGGTTCGCCGCAACGCGACTATCCTTTGGCGGAAATCGGCACCTCTTATCGGCTACAATCTTGATGAATGGGTAAAGTCGCCATCATCGGCGTCCCGCTCGACCTCGGCGGCAACCGCCGCGGCGTCGACATGGGACCGAGCGCGCTGCGCCTGACCAGCCTCGCCACGCGCCTCAAGATGCTCGGCTACGACGTCCAGGACACGGGCGACATCGACGTCCCGCTGCCCGAGGAGTCCCATCTCGGCGATCCGAAGAAGAAGTACGCGAAGGAGATCGGCGACGTCTGCCAGTCGCTTTGCGACCGCGTCGTGAAGGCGATGGCCGACGGCCGGATTCCGGTGACGCTGGGCGGCGACCATTCGCTCGCGATGGGCTCGATCGCCGGCGTCGCGAAGCACCACAAGGCGAAGGGCGAGAAAGTCGGGCTGATCTGGTTCGACGCCCACGGCGACATGAACACGCCGGAGTCGACCAACAGCGGCAACGTCCATGGCATGCCGCTCTCGCACGTCCTGGGGATGGGCGACGAGTCGCTGGCGATGATCGGCGGCTTCAAGCCGAAGGTCCAGGCGTCGAGCTGCTGCCTGATCGGGATCCGCGACCTCGACGACCGCGAGAAGAAGCTGATCGCCGACAGCGGCATCACGGTGTTCACGATGAAGGACATCGACCGCCACGGTGTCTCGCACGTGATCGACGAGGCGATCGAGCGGGCCTCGCGCGGCGCGGCGGGGATCCACGTCAGCTTCGACGTGGACGCGATCGACCCGAGCGAGGCGCAGGGCGTCGGCACGCCGAAGAAGGGCGGCCTGACCTACCGCGAGGCGCACCTCTGCCTCGAGATCATCGCCGACACGCAGAAGCTCACCTCGATCGACATGGTCGAGATCAACCCGATCCTGGACACGCGCAACACGACGGGCGAACTCGGCGCCGAGCTGATCCTCTCCGCACTGGGGAAGCGGATCTTCTAGGCGTGGGCCGACGGAACGCGACCCTCGAATTCCGGACCCTCCTGCACGCCCTTCGGAAGCTTCGCTGGCGCATTCGGGTCGTCGAGTTGTGGCGGCCGGAGCGACTTGGGAGCGGCGCCTACCGAGGGAAAATCAATCTGATGGCCAGGTTGTCCGGAGACCGGGAGTGGATGGGGGTCTCCGTGGCGCTCGAAAAGCCCTCCTTGCGGCCGGGTCTTCGGCGGCTGATGCGCAACCTCGGGTACGAGGACAACAAGTATTCGGGAAAGGTGTGCGGGTTCCGTCGGCTGTCTCGGCATCTCCCCCGGTCGCTGGAAGCGGAGCGTCTGCGGATCCTGGCCGCCTTGGACGCGGGGAACTGCGAGCGCCGTCCTCTCGTTCCCGCGAAGAAGCTCGGGCGGAAGGATCTCGTGTCGTCGCGTCGGGCGAAGACCATGATTTCCTTCCTTGAAACTCCGCAAGGACATGGCTGGCAGCCCCGTTCGCTCTTCCTGCGACAGGCACGCCGGTTCAGGATCTCGGGCTACCGATGGTCGGTCTACTACGACGGGTACTGGGAGCCGGTCGATCCCGAGCGAAGAGGCCTCGAGCTTCATCTGCTGATGATCTCGGACGACATCCGGGACCGTCGGGACTGGATCCGCCTTCGCGCGGAGGGATTCGTCTCCAGGGTGGACGAGGACTTCTCGAAGCTCGGATTTGAAGTGCCGGACCGCTCGCCCGACTGGGCCGAGAAGAGGGATGATGCGCCCTGGCTGATGTTCGAACGGCCGTTGTGGGACCCGCGCCGGTACCTGAGCGAAGTTCGGGCGATGCTGGCGTGGGCTCCTACTTGACTTTGAGGTCCACGTAGGCCGAGAACGTCATCGACGTGTCGTGGCGGCGGCGGGTTTCGTCGATCAGCGTGTCCACCGAGCGTTTCACCATGCCGTCGTGCAGCTTGCGGCCGTTGACCGTGATGGTGACCGGCTTGTCGAGGTCGACCATCGCGTCGTCGAGCCACACCCGGAGCTGCAGCACCTCCTCGGTCGTGATCTCGAGGGCGTTGCCCTTGCGCTTGGCCTTGACGACCGCCGGCGGGCGCAGCTCGGTGCGGCGCTCCGACTCCTGGTTCTTCTGGTCCATGTGGACGATGATCATCGGCGGCGGATCGGTGCGCCTGGTGACCTCGACCCACCAGGCGCGGGCGAAGATCTTCTCGTAGCTCTTCCACACGAGGTCTTCGGGATAGGGGTTGCGCGCGTGCTTGTCGTACCAGTCGAGCACGGCCTCGTCCTTCTCGAGCGACCAGTCATGGCCGCCGTCGGGGAACTCGCGGTAAACGAGCTCGCCCTTCGCGGCCTCGAGATCCGTCTTTCCCGCGCGCGCGAGCTCGATCGACACCTTCTCGTCCTTCGCGCCGACGACCCAGTAGACGGGCACGCCGTGGAAGTTCTCGGCGAGCATCGTGACGAATGTCTTGTCCTTCTTCACGCGGATGTCGGGGACGTTGCAGCGCGGGCCGATCGCCGCCCAGCGGTCGGGGAAGTGCTCCGCGAGCCGGAACGCGCCGCCGCCGCCCATCGACATGCCGTCGAGATAGATCCGGTCGCCGTCGATGCGCAGCTCGTCCATCATCTCCCGGATCGCGGTGAGGGCGTAGAAGTGGCCCTGCCGCGCGCCCCAGGTGTGGCGGGGCGTTGTCGGGGCGATGACGACGTACTTGTCCCGCACCGTCCGCAGCCAGGTCTGGATCCACGCGGTGCCGTTGCCGCCGGTGCCGTGGAGCGTGACGAGGAGCGGCCACGCCTTCGCGGGATCATAGGCGGGAGGGAGGTGGACCGCGTAGGTGAACGCTTCGCCGTCGAGGTCGCTCTTGCTCTGGCGCTCCAGCACCTTGCCGACCTCGAGCTTCGTCGGGCCTCGCGGCGATTCACGGACGGCCTTCTCGACCGCGGCGAACTCCAGCTTGCGGAGCTGGGCGACGATCGCCTGCCGCTTGTCCTTGTCCTCTTCGCGGATCGCCTGGCCGGCGAGATCGGTCTGGGCCAGGAACAGGGCGAGGAAGATCACTGCGGCTTCCGCGACAGCATCTGTTTCGCCTTGGCGATGCGGTCGCGCAGCGCGGGTTCGAGGGTCGGCTGGAGGGTGATCGCGTGCTCGAGGTCGGCGATCGCGAGGTCGAAGTTACGGCGCATCTCGTGGGTCTTCGCCCGTTCGACGCAGACGACGGCGTCGTCGGGGAAGATCCGGAGATAGTGGTTGTAGGCGACGAAGGCCTCGTTGAGCGCGACCGTCAGCTCGGGCGGCAGCGTGCCGCTGTTGAGCATCTTTTCGACTCGAGCCATGGCGGCGCGGGCCTTGACGAGGTTCTGCTGGGCCTCGGATTCCTTCGCGGCGACGAGGGTCTGGTTGTAGCCGCGGCGCGCCTCGATCGCCTTGCGGTCGGAATCGGTGTTGTTCTTCTCGCTCTCCAGGGCCAGGTCGACGTCCTTCGTCGACCTCTCCCTCAGCCGGAGAATGGAGACGGGGACGCCGAGAACGATGAGGAGCGTGGCGAGGATGAGGAGCTCGTACAGCAGGGGGATCTTCTGCTTGGGCGGAGGCGGGGGGCCGAGGGCCGCCGACGGTACCCGCTGGGCCAGGAGCCCGCGGCTCGCGGCGACGTCCTGGAACGAGCGGCCGGTCCGGTCGACTTCGACGCGGATCTCCTCCACCTGCTCGATCGTGAGCTTTTTCTCCTCGATCGCGCGGCGGGCGACGGCCTTGTCGTTCTCGTTCATACGTCGTTGTTCAGGCCCCTGGGCCCTCTCCTGGGGGCCTGAACGTGAGAATGAAGGATGGAGAATGGAGAATTGAAGGAGACGGAGCACATTCTCTATTCCTCATTCTCTATTCCCGGTTCAGGAGCCTGAACGACCCCGTCCATCATAGCCTTTGACACTCCCCGGACCCAACCCTAGAGTGAATCCGATGGCCGACGACGACGTTCTCATCATCGATGACGGTGATCGGTACGGCCGTTTCCGGCTGATTTCGTGGTGGCGGCAGGAAAAGCTGGCCGCCGCGAAGGTCCTCGTGGTCGGCGCCGGCGCGCTGGGGAACGAGGTCCTGAAGAACCTCGCGCTCCTCGGCGTGGGCCACGTCTACATCATCGATTACGACACGATCGAGTCGAGCAACCTCACCCGCTCGGTGCTCTACCGGGCGTCCGACGCGGGGAAGTCGAAGGCGGAGCGGGCCGCAGCCGCGGTCAAGTCGCTCAACCCCGACGTGAAGGTCCACGCGGTGAACGGCAACGTGATCGCCGACCTCGGCCTCGGCGTGTACGAGGAGATGGACGTCGTCATCGGCTGCCTCGACAACCGCGAGGCGCGGCTCTGGATCAACCGGCAGTGCTGGAAGGTGAACACGCCGTGGGTCGACGGCGCGATCCAGGAGATCAGCGGCGTGGTGAAGGTGTTCGTGCCGCCCGACAGCGCCTGCTACGAGTGCGGGATGACGGAGCGCGACTACCAGCTCATCAACCTCAAGTACTCGTGCCCGCTGCTCAAGCGCGAGGACATCGCCGAGGGGAAGGTGCCGACGGCGCCGACGATCTCGTCGATGATCGCCGGCCTGCAGACGCAGGAGGCGCTCAAGCTGCTCCACGGGATGGCGGTGAAGCCGGGCGCGGCGATGGTCTGGAACGGCGAGTCGAACAACTTCTACACCACCGCGTATCAACGGAAAGAGAACTGCCTGAGCCACGAGACGTACGGCGGGGTGGAATACGGCGGCGAGATCGGCTGCTCGCTGCCGGTGGAGACGCTGTTCGAGGCGACGGACGGGGAGCAGCTGATTCTCGACCGGGACCTGCTGGTCGACGTCGAGTGCCCGGCCTGCAAGGTGAAGAAGTCGATCCTGCGTCCCGTGGCGCTGGTGACGATGCGCGACGGGAAATGCGGCACGTGCGGCGCGGTGATGAAAACGAACATCGTGCACGTTGTGGAGAAAGGCACGGAGCTGGCGAAGCGGACGCTGCGGGAAGTCGGCGTGGCGCCGTTCGATATCGTCAAAATTGCGGCCGGAAAAAAGGGAATGTATGTGAGGCTCGACGGCGACCGGGCGACGGAGCTGAAGTGGACGTAATTTCGCGTTCCGGCGGGTTCGCGTAACGCTAGAATAGTAGTGCAGTCTAAGGGGTGACGGTCAACCCACAGGAGACGAGTTTATGGCGGAAGGCGAAGGCATCCAGGTCACGTTCCTCGACCAGACGGGAGCCAAGAGCGTGAAGGCGAAGATCTCTCCCACCGTGGAGGTGAAGAAGATCATCCCGAACATCATCACGAAGATGCAGCTCCCGGTCACGGCTCCGGACGGAACGCCGATGAGCTACAGCCTCGACCACAAGGAGGGAGGCAAGCGGCTCCAGGAGAACCAGACGCTTCCCGCCGCCGGCGTGAAGGAAGGCGATCACCTGATCGTCTACCCCGAGATCGTCGCCGGCTAAGAGAGCGTGTCTTTCACCACAAAGGCACAAAGAACACAAAGGGGCCTGTTCTTTGTGTCCTTTGTGTCTTTGTGGTGCCGATAGCGTTCACGAGAGAGCCATGGCATTTTTCGATACGCCCCGCGTCCGCCGTCTGAAGGCCGACGGCGACGCGCTCAAGATCCTGAAGGAAAACTCCACGATCGTGGACTACCAGGCCTTCGGCGATCCGCCGGAGCGGTACCTGGTCACGTTCAAGGGGAAGGGCCTGCTCCGGAAGAGCGAGGCCGACACGGTCGAGATCGCCGAGGTCCACCGCGTCGAGATCCGGCTGGGCATCGACTATCCGCGCAGCCGTCCCGATCTCCAGTGGCTGACGTCGATCTATCACCCCAACATCTCCGCGGTGGGCGCGGTCTGCCTGGGCGGCTACTCGACGAACTGGGTGCCGAGCCTGGGGCTGGCCGAGCTGTGCGAGATGCTGTGGGACATGGTCCGCTACGCGAACTACGATCCCAAGAGCGCCTATAACTACGCCGCGGGGCGGTGGAGCGAGACGCAGACGCAGTTCGACTTCCCGCTCGACCCGCGCAACCTCCGCGACCGCATGACGAAGACGATCGGGGACAATGTCATCCGGTTCTCCGCCGATTCGGCGGGGAAGGGGGCGGCCCCCGCCGCCGGTCCGGCGCCGTTGAAGGAGGCGCCGCCGATCGTGAAGCCGCCCGAAGAGGACATCCTGATCATCAACGACGACACGCCTGCGCGGCCCCCGGTCACGCCTCAGTTCCGCCCGCAGCCCCGTCCCCGTCCCGCCGACGACGACATCCTGATCATCGAGTAGGGCGATGGGCGACGACGGCATCGAGATCACCACCGGACTCGAGTTCGTCCAGCCGGCCGAGAAGCTGATCCCGACGGCGGACAAGTCGAAGAAGGTCGAGGCGAAAGGGGTCATCCAGCCCAACGACCTCCACATCTTCCTGACCGAGAAGATCCTGTCGGACGTGATCGCCTGGTCGAAGACGGATCTCGAGCACGAGCTGGGGGGCGTCTTCGTCGGGGAGATGTACGTCTACAAGGGCGTGAACTGGGTGGACATCGTGGGGTACGTGAAGGCGCGCCACTACCAGAACACGGCGGCGAGCTTCAAGTTCACCCACGATTCGTGGAGCGCGATCTCGCGGGAGGTCGAGCAGCAGTGGGGCGACCGGATCAAGGTCGGCTGGCACCACACCCACCCCGGGTACGGCATCTTCCTGTCCGGCTACGACCAGTTCATCCACAACCACTTCTTCAACGTGCCGGGGATGTTCGCGCTGGTGGTGGATCCGCGGGCGGAGTCGCTGGGGTTCTTCCAGCTGAAGGCCGGCGGCATTCGTCCCTGCGGATTCTTCTTCGTCCGGTAGAATAAGGGCATGCCGATCGTTCTTGCGGCGATTCTGCTCGCGGGGGCGCTTCAGGACGCGGACAAGCTCGAGAAGATCTGGGCGGTCGATGCGCCGTTCCCCGTCCAATCCGTCGCGATAAGTCCCGACGGAAAGGTCCTGGTCGTGGGGGGATACACGACCTGCCACGACATCATCCTCGTGGATCCCTCGAACGGGATGGTGCGCAAGACCTGGCCGATCCCAAAAGGTACGGCCAAAGACGAGGCGGTGACGGGTATAGGGTTCACGGCCGACCCCAACCTCTTCCTCACCGGAGGAACCGACGGATTCGTCCGCCAGTGGGACATCCGGAGCGGGCGGCAGGTCAAGAGCCGAAATCTGACCACTCCTGAGGAGACCGGGCGGATTTTGGACCTGGTCACGTCCCCCGACGGAAAGGTCTGCGCCGCGGCCCTCCAGGAAAGGATCGTGGTCCTGAAATCGGCGGGTCTCGAAGAGATCGTCCGTCTGGCCGGCTATCCCTACCCGGGCACGGTCAATGGGGTCGTGAGGTCGGGCGGAGCCCACGGGTTGTCGTTCACGGCGGACGGATCGAAGCTCGCGACCGCGGGGAACGAAGGCGTTCTGAAGGTCTGGGACGTCAAAACCGGGAAGGAGCTTCTTTCGATCAATGCCAAGGCCGAAGTTCGTCCCTATGCGATGGCGCTCAGCGCCGACGGGAAGCTCTTGGCCTCCGGGGGACCCAATATGGAGACGAGGGTCTGGGAGGTGGCGACGGGCAAACAGCGGATGGCGGGGTCCCATGCTCCCAATCATCCGAACGGCTTCTGGTTCAATTCGACCGGCAGCACGCTGCTCACCGGGGACAGCAAGACCGCCATCGTCTGGGAAGTGGCGACGGGCAAGGAACTCTGCCGGCTGGACACCGAGATCGGAGGCGATGCCTCAACGCTCAGCCGAGACGGAACCCTTCTGGTGCTCGGCAACATTCCGTCCAGGAAGCTGAGCGCTTATCGCTGGACCGGGCCCAAGACAGCAACACAGGACAAGAAGTAAGCCTGGTTGACAAAAAGTCGCTTTACACCTAGTAAAGCTCTCTTTACAGCTGTGGCCTCCGGCGGACACCCATGAAAATCGGTTCGCAAGTGCTTGGTGTTTAGTTATTTGCGGTATCATCATTCCTTATGGGTTGGCGGCTTGGCAAGGGCCTTGCTCATGTCTGGGTGCCGTCTGTTTGGGGAAAAGGGTAGTCGGAGCCGGGGGAACTGAAAATTTGGCTGGCGGGCGAAACTGTTAATAAGGCTCGCCCCTTTCGTCCGCCAGCTTTACTCTTCGTATACCCGGCCTTCCCGGAAGGGGAGGCCGGGTTTTTCTTTTTCCGGAGATCCGATCCCGAACCTCGTCCGTTTCTCGAAGGGGGAGCGACCTCCGGTTCCGTCTCAATTGATGGACACGCAGGGCTCCCGTGTTAGAATGAGCCCCGAATTCCTGGGGAGACTTCATCCATGATGCACCGTCTGTCCGTGCTGGCGATCCTCGCGCTGGGTGCGTGCTCGTCGGAGTCCCGCCGCGGGCCGTCGATGCCCGTCGACCGCGTCTTCGTCGAGGACGAGCGTTCGCCCGAGAAGGGCGCCGGCTGGTGCGCCAAGTGCAACATGAACGTCTATTCCGGCCACCGCTGCGGCCTGACGGTGCCGTGCCAGCTGTGCAACCGGGAAGCCGGGGCTCGCCACCTCCACGAGGTGGCCTGGCAGTGCGGCGACTGCGACGTCGTCATGTCCAAGCACCACGAGTGTCTCGACGCCAAGACCTGCTCGACCTGCCGCCAGGACAAGCACAAGGAGCGCGCGCTGCTCGGGACGACGGGTTGCGAACGCTGCTTCCGCCAGATCAGGCCGATCCGTCTCGTGGGGATCACGACCTACTGCGGCGAGTGCAACCAGGAAATCGGCGCCAACCACATCCATCACAAGACCGCGTACTGCCAGAAGTGCCTGCACGAGGCGGGGAAGAACCACGTCTGCGACGCGACCCGCTTCTGCTACGACCACGGGACCGACGAGGCCGTCGACCATGCCCACGGCACGACGGTCTACTGCCTCAAGTGCCACCGCGAGGCGGGCGAGGGCCACAAGCACGGCCTGACGGAGTGGTGCTGGGTCTGCCGCGCCGAGAACGAGTGGCCGCACTGCCATCACCCGTAAAACAGCAGACAGCACCCAGCACGCAGCACACAGCAGAAAAGGAACAGGGCGGCCTGATGGCCGCCCTTACTTTTTTAAAAGAACTCAAGGGAACCGCGGCTCAATCCAGTAGTGCAGCAAGTGAAGGAGAACCGCATGAGCCGAGTCTTGAGCGTCCTGGCCGTCGTCCTGTGCCTCGCCGTGTTCGGCGCCCCGGTCGCGAACGCCCTGGAAACCCGGACCGTCGCGACGCAGGACGGGGACAAGGGCAAGAAGAAGAACCAGAAGAAGAACCAGAAGAAGAAGAAGAACGGAAAGAAGGGGAAGAAGCAGGGCAAGAAGCACGGGAAGAAGGGCAACAAGGGCAAGAAGCGGAAGAAGAACTCCTAGTCGTTCCGTCGGAAAACAAAAACGGGATCGAGCCGGCCGGCCCGATCCCGTTTTTTTATCGTCGGTGGGAGCTACTTCTTCTGCGCGGCGTAGGTGTACTCCTTGACCTTCGTCTCGAGGTCGGCGGGATTCTGGGCCGCGCTCATCATGATCTGGTAGGTGATCTTCTTCTGCAGGAACAGGTTGTAGAGGAAGTCGTCGAGCAGGATCATGCCCTGCGAGGCGCCGGTCTGGATCGAGCTCGTGATCTTGTGCGTCTGGTTCTCGCGGATGTTGTGCGCGATGGCGTCCGTGATGATCATGATCTCGAACGCGGCCACGACGCC